>Ga0070738_10002163_pt1 | contig 32161 bp, 20 predicted proteins | sample Coa_R2_2_FD_66446 | JGI IMG/M metagenome (GOLD analysis project Ga0070738, IMG submission 66446) | Surface soil microbial communities from Centralia Pennsylvania, which are recovering from an underground coalmine fire - Coalmine... | ecosystem: Environmental > Terrestrial > Soil > Unclassified ...
CAGGAAGGACACTGAACAGTTTGCCCGCGCCAGGCCTCGCCACATGAAATGTGCTGGCCGCACTTGGGACAAGAGAACTTCAAGTCTGGCATAGGCGCGGGACCTTGCGCTTCAGGGGCTAATCGAGCTTCTTCGTTGCTTCTTCGGGCACGGTGACCTTCGTCGAACCTATGTCTTTGAACTCAATTGTGGTAGTCCGATCCACATCCCGGTCGTTTCCATTGAAACTGATCGTGCCCTTCACGTTCGTCTGGTATTTAGAAAGGACTCCGTCCTTGACCCAGAACTTAACAGACCCTTTCGCGCCGCTGACTTCCGGGCCATTGCCACCGCGGCCACCGAATGTCAGTAAAGACTTCGCGCCTTCTTCGGTCAGATCCCCCGAAACGACATCACCGTCCTGCTTGAGGTCTTTTGTCCGGGTTGCGAGTTCGGCAGCTTGAACAGCGGGAACTTTAAAATTTTGCAGCCGTCGTGCCATGAAAGTGCCCGGGCCACGGTCGCCATTGGCGACTTCGCTGAGCGATTTCCAGCCATCCTCGTTCTTGATGGCCCCTTTCTCGCCCTTTTTCACGGCTTCAATTGTATTGTCCCGCATCGTCATCGAGAGCCATGTGTATCCGTCCTTTTGATACTTTCCCTCCGAAGTGCCAGCGCCGAAACCGCCACCTCCTGCGTTTTCGATAGTCTGTTTCCAGCTGTAGCTGTCGCTATCAGCCAGTTTCTTCGCGGCGTTTGCGACAGTTTCCTTAGGCTCGGCAGCGATGAGCGAACAGGCGATGAAACCCAGTCCCGCAACAAGTAAGTTCTTGGTCATAATGACTTTTCGTCGATTTAGTTGAAATGTTCAGCGTTTGGTGAAGCGATAAACGGACACTGCTCGGCACATCTCAGACGCATCTCGGAACGCTGAGGTTACCGATGTTTCTTGCATGTTTCCGCCATAACTAAAAACAAGAAAAAGGCGCGGCAACCTCAGGGCCGCCGCGCTTGCAGATTCTCGCCTGTCCCAGCGCTACCGAAGCAAAACGCGTTTAGGCAGCTTTGCGCATTCCTTGGTTGTCGTCGTAGTCCCATCCACGCCGGACGGAATCGCGGTAATGCTGCCAGTCACGGTCGCTGTGCGTCTCGCGCCAATCCTGCTGGAGTTGTGTTTCGAGCTGGGAGTTCCAGGATGAATAACGCTGCTTGTAATGAGAGCGGGCTCCGTACCCGAAACGGTATGCATCCTCGACCTCTTCGTACGTGGGCTGGCCTCGAGGCGGGATCGGTTCTTTTCCTGAAGCCTGTTTAACGGTGTCGTTCACATTCTGGTCCGTATCGGGTTGTTTGCCGCCGAAATCGTGTTTTGTCTGGTCCCAATCTCTCTTGAAGGCTGCTTTGACGCGGTCCCAGGCCGAGTCGTTGTCTTTGGTCCACCATTTTGGATTTTGTTTCATAATGCTCCTGTTTGTTTTACCGGTACAAACGCTTCCCTAAGAAGCCCCAGCCACAATGGGGGATTTACCCCACGCGATGGAAAACGGCTCACGGCGCGAGCAATCGCTTATTCCGCTCGGCGAGGTCGCAGCTTCAAACGCGGAAAGTGCGTTTTGCGCACCGGCATCTCGCGCATTAACCAATACGCAGTATGTGGCAATGCTGTCCCAGCGATATCCTTCGGGGTGGTGTTCTTGAAATCCAATCCGGGTGCAAGGTCGAGCCCGGCTTTTCGGAAAACCCATTGAACAAACGCCGAGCAGTACATCGATTTTTCCCTGGCCAGCAGGTTTTCACGATTGCGTAGTTCAGTGTGGCGAAGGGCAAGCAGTGTACCGACCAACTCACGAAGCGAATAGCGAGCCCGGTTGGCCGCAAGATCGATCGCTTCGCTCAACAAATCCGCCACCTGGGTTGCGGATAGGCCAAAGTCCAAAACGGCCAGGCTCCGGTACAGATCCTCATTGAAATACTTGGAAATCCGGTTCTCTTGAACGCCGAACTGGAAGTGTTTCCGGTGCATCTGCAAATCGGATTCGATCACCCAATGATGTCCATCGGCGCGTTTGCCCTGAAAAAGAAAAACATGCGACCACGCGCCGCACTCGTCCTTGCGATCGAGACGCCGCTGAGCCCGGCAGATCGCCCGGTCAATCAGTGTTGCGCCGTTGCATAACCCAACCCGCCCGGCCTCGGCGTAACGCTCGAGAAATTCCCGGTTGGATATTCCGCTGACGACGATGGGTTGCGTCCGTGAATATTCACTCGGCATACAATCAGCCCTCTTCTATCCCGAGACTGCACTCTTTGAAATCCAGTGTCGACATGCCGTATTGCCGGCTTATTCGGGTTGCATGGGCGGCGCGGGGATGCCGCTCAAACCGCTTTTCGCTTTGGCAGAATGCGCGCCGGATTGCCTGCGACCACGGCCCCCGCCGGGACATCTTTCGTCACAACGCTCCCGGCCCCCACGATGGCTCCCTCGCCCACAGTGACCCCGCACAGAATGGTACAGTTGGATCCCAACGAAGCGCCGCGCTTGATCACCGTCGGCACGCAAGCCCAATCGGCTTCCGTCTGAAGAGCGCCACCGCCGGTGGTTGCCCGCGGAAAACGGTCGTTAATGAACATAACTCCGTGTCCAACGAATACTTCATCCTCGAGGGTTACGCCTTCACACAGAAAGGAATGGCTGGAAATTTTGCAGCGGCTGCCTACGCGAGCCCCTTTTTGAATTTCGACAAAGGTCCCGATTTTGACATCGTCCCCGATCTCACACCCATAAAGATTGGTGAACGCAAAGATCTTTACGCGTTGCCCCAATTTAACATCGGGCGCAATGCATCGGTACGGGGCATCATTCATGGGCTTGGAAGGAAGCGAACGGTTTGGGACAGATGGCGCTTGGCAGAGGAGCGGTTAACCCGGGTAACCGCGTCCCCTCATGAGACGGTGGAACATTCTGCGGACGACCGAGCGCGGGCCGGAGCCGCAGTCGAGTGACGCGACCGGGCGGCGCGTTGGTCGCAATACTGTCCCCACAACGCCGGTACGGTTTTGAGCACAATTCGGGCATCCAGCCAAAGACTTTTTCGCTGCGCGTATTCGATGTCAAGCCGTACCATTTGTTCGAAGGTCGTACGGTTTTTTCCGCTGACCTGCCACAGGCCCGTCAGCCCGGGCACGGCATCAAACCGTTGCCAATGCCACGCCTGATACGCTTCGCACTCATAAGGAATGCAAGGTCGCGGGCCTACGAGGCTCATTTCGCCACGAATTATGTTCAGCAATTGCGGCAATTCGTCCAACCCGGTCACGCGCAGAATGCCGCCCAAAGGGACCATTCTGGGATCGCGTTTGGCATCCAGCTTAACCATCGGGGTCTTGGATCGAATCAACTCCTGGGTATGCCGGCGGTGTGAATCCACATCCGCGTCGACACGCATCGTGCGAAATTTAAAACAAACGAACTCGCGTCCCTTATACCCCACCCGGCGTTGCCGGAAAAAAATTGGCCCGCGAGAGCCCGCTTTGATGATCAACGCGACCAGGCCGCCCAAAAGCAGCAAGCCCGGCAAAAGAACGAACACAAGGCATAAATCAAAAGTTCGTTTCCATGCCGGAAGGCCAGACGTCCCTTCACTGCTCCCCAAATGACCGCTTGTTTGCTGCTTCTCCATACAATGCACCACGGATGAATTCGACCACGTGCCACCCCATACCGCCTGTAACGAGCCTTGAACAGCATGGCTCCGTGTTGCCACCAAAGCTCAAGAAGCGCTTTCGTGAAACAAGCGCCAAACGATTCCAGCATTCATGCCAGAACTTTCAGGTCGGGTTCCAAACAGATACTACTTTGCTCTGAGCAAAAAAAGGTGCAATTCCGGGAAGTACGGAAACTGAATCAGTGGAACTACGGAGAAAACTCAGGAAATAACGGCGACCGCAGGCCGGTGTTCACGCATTGCGGGTGCTGCGCTGACCGCCGGCGCGGGTTGGGGTGTTAACGTCTCAGTTTCTGCGGGTGTTGTCCCAAGCAAGTACCGGCGCGCGGCGGCTCGTACCAGTGCTAGACAGAAGAACATCGACATGGACACCCAGGAGATAAGCACAATGGCCATGCGCAGTGGAATAGCAAAGCCCGTGCCCGGGTAAATGGCACGGCGCGCAGGATTGAGCCACGTCCGCCAATTCATTCGCAACTTCTACTGCACTAGCCCTTTGCGGTAAATCAAGGAGAGTGGGCATCTGCTCAAGAATGAGGCGTTTTGTCCCGCCTTCAGCCACTCGGGTCTCGTTTTAGGACAGTGCCGCTTCGGCCACGGACTTGGAATCTCACCCTGGCCGGCGCCCTGTACCAGCATTGGCAAAAGTTATGCATAGCACGTGTCGTTACTCAGATGTTACGAACAACTTTACTTCAAGGGGTGAGATGCGCGGCTCACGTTTGTATGTGGTTCGGATTGCTAGCAGGCTCTTCGCAACTGAAGGCCAGCCCAGGAGCGGCGGTCGTCCTGGCATGGGACCCCAGCCCCGATGCAACCGTAACCGGCTACAACGTCTATTATGGTCCGGCAAGCCGAACCTACACGAATGTCCTTGCGGTCGGAAACGCGACGACCGCGATCGTGTCCAACCTGTGTTCGGGAGGCACTTATTATTTTGCGGCCACAACCTACACGTCGGCCGGAATGGAAAGCGATTATTCAGCCGAGGCGTCGTATTCTGTGGCCTCACCGAATGTCGCGCCCACGTTGGACCCCATTGCCGATTTGAACATTCCCCAGGACGGGCCTGAACAAACGGTCTATTTGACTGGAGTCACAAGCGGGTCGGCTTCCGAAACGCAGTCGCTGACGGTCAGCGCTTTCTCGAGCAATCCAGGTGTGATTCCGCAGCCCGCTATCGATTACTCGAGCCCGGACCCCATCGGCATTCTGACGTTCACCCCTGTGCCCGGTTCGTACGGATCGAGTGTCATTACCGTTATGGTGGACGACGGTGCAACGGTCAGCAACACAGTCATCCGTTCTTTTACTGTCTCGGTCATTCCAGTGAATAACCCGCCCACGATTGATCTGCTGAGCGACGTTATGCTCAACGAGAACTCAGGTCCAATGACCATCAATCTCACTGGGATCACATCCGGCCAGACGAATCTGTCAGCAAACCTGTCAATTACCGCCAGCTCCAGCAATCCTGGAGTGGTGCCCGCGCCCGTCGTTTCTTACTCCAATCCCTCCAGCACAGGATCGTTGTTGCTTGCACCGGCCACGAACGCTTTTGGAACATCGAAAATTACAGTTACCGTCAGCGACAGTCAGCCCACGAACAACACGACCAGCGTCTCGTTCCAGGTCACGGTAAGCCAGGCCATCACTCCCGGCGTGCTCACCAACGCTGCCGTGGCGCCGAATTCCGCGCTGCGCCTGGTGCTCAACCCGCCCTCGGCCTCTGATAAAGTGAGCATTAGCTTGATGCCGGGAGCCCCCGCGGGACTTAAGCTGGTGTCGCGTCGAGGCATCACTTACATTGTTTGGACTCCAACCCCAGGCCAGGCCTCCACGACAAATTTCGTGAGCGTTAAAATAGTCGATTCGACAAATCCGCAGATGAGCACGAATGAGACGGTGCAGATCGTCGTTCAGGACTATGCGTCTTTGAGTCTCGGCTCGACCAGCATTCAGGCAGGCCAAAGCGGTTCCATTCCGATTATGCTCTCGTCCAGTGAAGGCGTTACCAACCTGAGTTTCTCGATGCCATGGCCTAACACACTTTCGAACCCGACCCTGTCGATCTCCGCTCCGGGGGCAACTAACAGCTCGTTAAAAGTCCAGGGCAATACCGTGGTAGTGAATGTTCAAAGCTCCTCGCCTCAAGGTTTCCAGGGCTCCAACCTTCTCGGATCAATCACGTTTCAATCGCAAAGAATTCAGCCTTCTACATTGATCGCTTTGCCAGTAACCCAATTGACGGCATTGAAACCGAGCTCCGCATCCTATTGGAATACATTTCTGAATTCCGGACAGGTTGCCGTAATTAACAACGTGCCCATTGTCCAGGCAACCGCAACTGGCGGATCAGGCCACGCGTTGACTGTCTTTGGTCAAGTCGGCAACAGCTACCAGGTGCAATACACAACAAACCTGGGGCCCAGTGCAGTTTGGTACCCGGTAAGCACTTACACCCAAACCAGCGTCAGCCAGTCGGTCCCGTTGGCTGCGAACCTGCCGTGGGCCTTTTACCGGGTGCAGCAAAAATAGTTCGGTGAAGGCCGGTAGACTCGTTTCCTGATTTTAACAACGGAGGGGTGAAAACACGCTTTTTTTGGCCGCCGATTGTGGTAGTCTGGGGAAGTGAAACGCCTTGCCGCTTCGGTCGCCCGGGTGTTTTCGGGCCTGCGATTCCGGCTGTTGGCGCTGGTCGTATTGGCTTGTGCCCCTCTTGTTGTGCTGATGTTGCACACGGCGGGGGAAGATCGCCGGCGCGCAATAGCAGCCTGGCGCGACAAATCGCGCGAACTGCAGAATATCGCCAACCGGGATGAGGAACAGCTCATCGGCAGCACGCGCCAATTGCTCCTGGCAGTTTCAGAATCTTCCTACGTTCATTCATTTGATCCAAGGCGCTGTCAAAAGGGCTTGGATGATTTGTTCGCTACCTATCCACGTTTCGCCAACCTCGGTGTTCTGACAACCAACGGCGACGTCCTGGCCAGCGCCCGGCCTGTCATTGGCAAAAAATTGGCGGACAGGGATTTCGTTCAAAAAGCTTTCAGGAACCATGCCTTCACCATTGGCTCTTTTCCTGCCGGAACTGCTCCGGCCACGATCAGCTTCGGCTACCCGGTGCTCAGCCATTCGGGTGCGCTTCTGGGGCTGGTCTTTGCCGAATTGGACCTTCAGTACTTCGACCGGTTCGGCACTGAACTGCCTGGCCAGCTTCCCACAGGTGCAACCTGGACCGAATTAGATCGGGCGGGAACGGTTTTGACACGATACCCGGCCCCTGAGAGCTGGATCGGCAAGCCGCTGGCCGACCCGGGCTTGCTTGCGGACGTGTTTGGCCGCGCCGGCGGCGTTTTGGAGCGCCAAACGCCCGAGGGAATGCAGACGTTCTATGCCTTTCAATCCAGAATGAGCGGCTTGGCTAAGGGTGAAGTCGTCTCGGTCTTAAGCATTCCGCGCCAGGTTCTTTTTGCCCAGGCAGACCGGGCGTTGCGCACGAACTTAATCTGGCTGGCGATTGCGGCGGGTTCCGCTTGTTTGATTGGCTTGGCGGGAGGAAAGCTGCTGATTCTGCGTCCGGTTAAAGCGCTGGCGCGTTCGAGCGCGCAACTGGCGTTGGGCGATTTGTCCGTGCGCACGGGTGTTGCCCATACACATGATGAACTGGGGCAGCTGACCCTGGCATTTGACCAAATGGCGCAGGCCCTCGAACAACGCGAACTCGAAAGGCAACGCGCCGCTCAAAAACTGCAAGTCCTGTCCCACAGGCTGGTCGAGGTGCAGGAAACGGAGCGCAGGCACATTGCCAGGGAACTGCATGACGAAATTGGGCAGAGCTTGACTGTCGCTGAAATGAATCTCCAGGCGGCGCTTCGCTCCTCCAACACGGCGGCAAAAAGACAACGGCTGGAGGACAGTATTCAGGCCGTTGAACGCGTGCTTGAACAGGTTCACGACCTTTCGCTAAATCTTCGGCCCTCTATTCTGGACGACCTGGGGTTGGAACCGGCCTTGAGGTGGTACACAAACAGGCAGGCCGCCCTGACCGGCCTGCGAGCCGAGTTTAAGCCGGCAAGTCTCGAAAGCCGGCTGGACGTTGTCATTGAAACCGAATGTTTCCGTGTCGCACAGGAAGCGCTGACCAATGTGGTGCGTCATGCGAACGCCCGAGCGGTGACGGTAGACTTAAGCCAGCGCAATGGCCACTTGCACCTGTTGGTCCGGGATGACGGTGTGGGCTTTGACGTCACCGCCCTGCGCAATGAGGCCGTCCAGGGCGCCAGCCTGGGCCTGTTAAGCATGGAAGAACGAACCAGCCTTGCCGGAGGCGGCCTCGAATTCAATTCCTCGCCCGGCCAGGGGACCGAAGTTCACGCCTGGTTCCCTTTGCGATGGCATCGCACCGATAATTCGGAACCGACCTCATGACCACCGAACAGCAACCCACCCGGCTCATCCTCGCAGACGATCACCCCATCGTGCGCGCAGGAATCCGAGCCGAACTCGAAAAAATACCCGGGACTCAGGTCGTCGGGGAAGCCTCCGACGGCCGCGAAGCGCTCGAACTGGTGCGCACACTGTCGCCCGCGATAGTTTTCATGGATATCTCAATGCGTGGGCTCAATGGGCTTGAGGCCACTTCGCGTATCACCAAGGAGTTTCCCAAAGTCCGGGTCATTATTTTGTCGATGCATCAAAACGAAGAATACTTCTGGCAAGCCCTCAAAGCGGGAGCTTCGGGTTATCTTCTTAAAAAGGCGGCGACGACCGAACTTGCGGCGGCTCTTGAACAAGTGACGGCCGGCGAGATTTACCTTGCGCGTGAAATGTCCAACCGCCTGCTGAAGAAATTGCCGTTGCATCACATTGCCCATCAAAAGACCCCTTTGGAAAGCCTGAGCGAGCGGCAACGGGAGATTCTGCAATTAATAGCCGAAGGTCAGACCACCAAAGCCATTGCGTATGTACTGAACCTCAGCCCCAAGACGGTCGAGTACCACCGGGCCAAACTAATGGAACGGCTTAATATTTTTGATGTCCCTGGACTGGTCCGTTTTGCCCTTCAGACCGGGCTAATTGCTCAGGAATGAGCTTCCGAACCCGGGTCGGCTGGCCGACGTATCCCCTTATCGGAGTGGCGTTTGGTTTCCAACCGCCTGTTCCACACCCACTTGGTAGCCCAATTTCCTACTTGCCTCCCCGGCTGGAAAATGTAAAACGGAGAACAGAGAAAGGTCCGTTGGCGTTTCGCTCAATATGATTTACCAGGAAAAGACGTCGGCCATCGACGGCCGCCCGGCAGAACAATTGGATTCATATGCTCTGCCGCGCGCCACCGGCGCCAAGGAGCTAAATCACAGGCCGGTCCGTTCCAAGGCGAAAGCCCATGCGCACTGCCCTGCGCTTTTGGAAAAGGTCCACACGTTTGGGAGCGCCGCGCAAATCCGGGCTGCCGGACTTTATCCATATTTCCGCACGATCTCCTCCGCGCAGGACACCGAGGTGCTCATCGAGGGGAAAAAGGTCCTGATGCTGGGTTCCAACAGCTATCTTGGGCTGACAAACCATCCGAAGATCAAGCAAGCCGCCACGGCAGCCGTTGCCAAGTACGGCACAGGCTGTGCCGGATCTCGTTTTCTAAATGGCACGCTGGACATCCACCTTGAATTGGAAGCGGCCCTGGCGCGCCTGGTAAACAAGGAAGCGGTTCTTCTCTACAGCACAGGTTTTCAGGTGAACCTCGGGGTCATCAGCGCCCTGGTCGGCAAAGGGGAGTACGTCATCGGCGACAAGAGCAACCATGCCAGCATTGTCGAGGGTTGCTTGCTCGCCCAGGGTAAGTTTTTCCGATTTCCTCATAAAGATTTGGCCGCTTTGGAGTCTCGACTCGACCAACTCGAACCGCAAGCGGGCAAACTTGTCGTCGTAGACGGCGTCTTCAGCATGGAAGGCGACGTCATCCAACTTCCCCAGCTTTGCGAAATTACGCAAAAACACGGGGCGGCCTTGATGGTCGACGACGCGCATGCCATAGGTGTTCTTGGGAACAACGGCGCCGGCACTGCCAGCCACTTCGGGCTCACCGACAAGGTCCACCTAATCATGGGGACATTCAGCAAATCGCTGGCCAGCCTCGGTGGATTCATCGCTTCAGACGCTGCAACGATTGACTATTTGAAGCACCATTCGCGGCCGCTGATTTTCAGCGCCAGCATGAGCCCGGCAAATGTCGCCGCGGTGCTTGCCGCCCTCGAGATCATGGAGAGCGAGCCCGAGCGGATCGCCCAACTCTGGAAGAACACCCAGAGAATGAAACAAGGCCTGCTGAGCCTCGGGTTTGCTTTGGGAGATTCTGAAACCCCGATCCTGCCGGTCTATTGCCGCGACATGATGCTGGCATTCCAGTTCTCCAAACTGCTGCAGGAACAGGGCGTGTTCGTCAATCCGGTGGTCTACCCCGCAGTAGCTCCGGGATGCGAATTGATTCGCATTAGCCTGATGGCCACGCACACCGACAAGCAAATCGATTTCGCCTTGGAAAAACTTGGCCGCATCGGCAAAGACCTGAGCCTGATCTGATTGAAGGTCTTGCTCACAGGCGCCAGCGGCTTTGTTGGCAGCCACGTTCTTGACAGCCTGCTTCGGAACCAAATCGACACGACCGTTCTCCTTCGCAATTCCAGTTCCAGGTGCTTTATTGCCTCCAACTCGGTTGAAATTCGAAATGGTTCCATAGAAGACCCCGAAAGCCTCGTCACAGCGGTCCGAGGCGTCACGCATGTCGTCCATTGCGCCGGTTGCACCAAAGCAATCGACAAAGCTGAGTTCCGAAGAATAAATCACGGCGGGACCGTCAACTTGTTGAACGCGCTGGATCGAACGGGCAACTCACCTTGCAGGTTTCTCCACATTTCCAGCCTGGCGGCTGCCGGACCGGGGACTCCTCAGAACCCCGCCAAAGAACAGGATCCACCTGCTCCCGTTTCGGAATATGGCCGAAGCAAGCTTGCCGCTGAATTGGCAGTTCGTGAGGCCAAGACGATTCGCTACACGATCGTCCGGCCTCCAGCGGTTTACGGGCCCCGCGACACGGGGTTCCTGCCAATGTTTAAAGCGGTAAAGAGCCATTTGCTTCCGAGCCCGCGAAAAGCTCAATGGCTTAGCCTCGTTTACGTCGCGGACCTGGCGGAAGTCGTTGTCGGTCTTCTCACGTGTGATAAGGCTGTGGGCCAAACGTACTACGTGGCGTCGCGGGAAATTGTTACGGGCCGCGGTATGGCGCAGGAAATCGCCAGCCAAATGAAACGGCGTGTGGTTCCCCTGCCGATCCCGCAGGTCGGCCTGCTCGGTTTATGCATTTTTCAACAACTGCTCTCTGCGGTTACACGCCGCGCGAACGTTCTGAGCATGCAAAAATATGCGGAACTGCGCGCTCCGGGCTGGGTTTGCGACTGTTCGAAGCTTGAACTGGAAACGAGCTTGAGTTGCCCGACGGGTCTGCAGGCCGGTATTCTTAAAACAATGGAGTGGTATCGAACCGAGAACTGGCTGTGAAAGGGTACTCGTTTGTCGATTACATCACACAAGGCTACCTCGGGTTGGTGGCGATTCTCATCCTTTTTTTCCATGGCAACGCGGTCTCGGGCTGGCCAAAGCTGCTGGCGATTCACGCGTGCCTCCTGGGCGCGGTTCATGTGCTGTTGGTTCGATCCGCCTGGTCCCGGCCCTCGGGAGTCCTCTCGTTACTGCGACATTTTTACCCGGTTTTGCTCTACGCCTGGTTCTACGCCGAAACGGGTTTGCTCAACCAAATGTTTGTTCATGGATACCTCGACGCAGCTGTCATCCGCTGGGACCAGCATCTTTTTGGGTGCCAACCGAGCCTGGCGTTCATGCGAACGCTCCCGTTCCTAGCCGTGAGTGAGCTGTTTTATGCTTCGTATTTTTCATACTACCTCATGATAGGCGGCGTGGGGCTGGCCCTGTACTTGCGCAATCGCCACTACTTTTTCCATTATGTCTCGGTTGTGTCGTTTGTTTTTTATGTGTGCTATTTGCTCTATATTTTTCTGCCCGTGATCGGGCCGCCGATTTTTTCCCGTGAAACACTCCTCCAAACACTTCCCGCCGACGTCAAAGGATTGCTCCCGAGCCTGGGTTTTCCCGAAACCGTCAAAAGCGGCGTTTTCTTCCAGGTGATGAAAGTGATTTACCGCGTGTTCGAATCACCCGGTGCGGCGATACCCAGCAGCCACGTTGCCATCGCGCTGTGCACGGTGTTCTTTTCGTTCCGATACCTCCCGGCGATCCGGTGGGTACACCTGATAGTGGCGATTTTACTTTGCCTGGCGACCGTCTATTGCCGGTACCATTACGCCTGCGACGTTCTGGCCGGAATTGCCACTGCGCTGATCCTTGTGCCCCTGGGCAACCTTTTGTTCTTCAAGTTCGATACCGCCGCGAGGGAGACCACCCACGGAAACTCACTGCCGGGAACCCGCCACTCGGCCGGTCCAGTAAAGACCCGGATTCCACCTTCATGATCCCATGCCGTTTCCCTTAGCCCATCCAGTGGCGGTTTTGCCGTTGAAACGGTATTGCCCCAAGCATTTGAATTTCGCTGCACTGGTCGCCGGGAGCATCGCACCCGATTTGAGCTACATCTTCGGACCTTTAGGAGTTTCGGACGTGGCGCACACCATGATTGGGGGAATGGCCTTCGGAGTGATTGCAGGCCTGGCGATGCTGGGCGGATTTTACGCCATCAGTCCTTTCGTATTAGCGAAAGCGCCCGAGGGCTTGCGATGCGTTCTGCGTCCGCTCTGCTGTCCGTGGGACAATCGGCTTGGAATCGTGATACTCTCATTGGCCATTGGAGCATGCTCGCATGTATTACTGGACTCATTCACGCACACGAGCGGGTGGTTTGTTCAGCACCTACCCGCCCTCAGAGCCCCTTTATTTCCCATCCACGATCGCACCATCAAAGTGTGTCACGTGATGTGGTATGCATGCTCGTTCATCGGCGTAGCAGTGCTGTTTTTGGCGTTGCGGAACGCGCAAGCAAGCGAGGCCAGGCCGGCGACCCACCCGGTCAGGAAATCACACCTGTTCGAGGCTTTTGTTGTCGCCATGCTCCTCGTGCCGATTGAGCTTTTCCACCACGTTGTGCGTTCCCGGCTCGGATTGGCCATGGTCGCCGCTGCAAGCCTTGTCCTGGTCCTGTTTGTCCTGACGAAATTGGCGGCGCCAGTTCGGAACTAGGCCAACAATGCTGTTAACTGAGGTAACCAAGAACAAAAGGCGGAAGAAGGCAGTCCGAATCACCAGATGGGCGGATCCTTGTTCCCGCACCGTAAAGGTGACCCGCTAAGCCGCTCGCTCGTAGATGCGGTATTTTTTGTAAACCCGGCCTCCTATTGCCTCGAGGATTCGGCACATCATCACATTGTCCTCGAGAATCCATGAAGCCTCGGATTCACGAACTCCCGCATCGAAGCCGACTTTTAAACCTTCTATGAGCATGGCCGACTCTAGACCCTTCGATCGATACTTCTCCTTTACTCCCAAGGTGAGGACGCGTGTGCGGGTAGGCCTTTTCCAACCTAGTGCGTAGGGAAGAAAGCCCAAAAGTTTGGGTGTCAGCAAGTGCCCACGCAAGGGCTGCATTGCCGGGTTGTAATCGGGTAACGCCAGGAGAAAACCGACAGGCTCAGACCCCGCTTCAACCAGCCATATCAGGCCCTCCATCAACAAGGGCTTCAGGCGTTTTGCCATGAAATCCACTTCAGCATCGGTCATCGGCACGAACCCCCAGTTGGCCTCCCACGCGGCATTGTAAACTTCTTTGACCTTGCCGATATCCGCTTCCAGGGTTTTTCGAAGAATTGGCCGGAAAACCAGTTCCGGGTTGCGTTTTCGCACTTTCTGCGCGATCCGGCCCAGGCGGTCCATCGGAATCTTGGCCAGGTCCATGTGGAAAGCCAGAAGGTCCTTTGCTTTTCGGAACCCTTCAGCTTCCAGCAAGCTGACGTAATACCGCGGATTGTAAGTCATCATGAATACCGGCGGTGAATCAAAACCTTCGATGAGCAAGCCGCATTCATCGTTCGTCGTGGGATTCATCGGTCCCTGCAAATACTGCAGATTCTGCGCGCGTGCCCAGTCGCCCAGTGCCGACACAAGGCTGTGGCTGACCCCAGGATCGTTAATCGATTCGAAAAAACCAAAAAACGCCGACTTCTTCTGCGCCGAACGGTTGTAGGATTCATCCGCAATTCCGGCGATGCGTCCAACGTCTCGGCCATTCTTACGAGCCACCCAAAGCTGCATTCGAGCGTGCTCAAACAACGGGTTTTCATCCGTGAACACCTTCTTGAGGTCCATCAGGATGGGCGCCACCCAACAAGGGTCGTCCTGGTAAATGCCGTAACTGACGTTAAGAAAACGAGCAATGTCACGAGAACTTCTCGATAGCTCAATGACTTCAATTTTTCCGGTCATTTGTCAACATTCTGTCGGGATGCACTTGAGAGTGACGAAAGCGGCGGCATGAGTCAATCAACAGTCCGCAACTCGTGGAAAAAGAGGCGGAGGGCTGGCGTACAAGGAATTTCCTAGGGTCGTCTGGGCATCAATACAGTGGTCTGTCTGGGGTGAATACCTTATTACTGTCAACGTGACTTGTAAGATGTTTTTGAGCGTTGCCAGTGCAGTAATGACGCTCGTTTTTTTTGGAAATGCTGCGATTGCAACTAATTCACCGGCTCCAGTCTCATTGACCTTGGCCTGGGATGCCAGCACCGACCCCAGCGTCGTCGGCTATCGCCTTTACGAGGGGACTGCCAGCCAATCTTATACAAACATGGTCGATGTCGGAGATGCGACAACGGTCACAATCCCGGGGCTCATCCCGGGGACGACGTACTATTTTGCCGTCACGGCTTACGACAGCTCCGGGCTGGAAAGCCCCTTCTCGGGCGAGATCAGTTATACGGTTCCTACGGCACCGCCGTCAGTGATGCAGGTCACCTTTGCTCCGAACTCCGGCCATCCGGCAATTGTATCGGGTCAACTGCCCGCAGGCACGGTTTTGCAGCTCTGGGCGACCTCCGATTTTTCTTCCTGGACCTCGCTGGGAGCCGTAACACCGGACTCACAGGGCTCATTCCAATTGCCAGATCCGTCGAGCACTTCGTCGGCCCAGCGGTTCTATAGATTAATGCCGCCTAACGTCACGCCCGCGGCGATCAGCGGGTCACCGAGTCCATAGGCAAACGAGCTTCGCTAGGCAGGTTCCTAGCAAGTCTGGCTTGATCCTGGGCAAATCGTACCCGGGGTTGGATTGAGGGGGCTGCGTAGGGGGCCGTCTCAAAAAGGAGTTGCCACCCAATACACTGTGGCGCACCGACTTAGGATTTAGCAGTCAGGCTTGAAATTCTCTATTGAAAGGGGCTGGAAATGGTGCGTAGTGGCGTATTTCCTGCTGTTTCAGAATTCGGACGGATTGAGAAATGATGCATTTAATCCGCCTCCGTCATGTTTAGCGGAACCTTTACTTTTGACGCCAACGGCCAATTACGGGCTGGTTTGTTCATCTCATTGATCAGCGTTTGGCTGCTGGTCGGGGTTTTTTCGTACTTAAACTACTACACACGCCGGCGGTACTTCTCGATTTGGACTGTCGCATGGCTGTTTTATTGCCTGTACCTGACTCTTTGTTACGGGCTGTTTTGGTACTACGGCAATTTCAAGGATGAACCGTGGTGGGCAACGATGTTCAAGCAGTGGTGCATCGGTGTTGCGGCGGTGTTTATGTTGTGGGGGAGCTTGCGGTTTTTGGGCAAACGGGTCCGCCAACTCTCGCTGGGTCTGTTTTTGTGCTTCCTTTTCGTTTGGAGCCTTGTGGCCAACTTTCCAACCCAAGGGGAATCAGCGCTGGACAAGACGGACCGGCTGGTTCTGCAAATGCCAATTTTCGTCTTAATTGGGGCGGCCAGCGCGGTCACGGTTTGGGGATTCATGCAGTATCGGAAGAAACGCAATTACCTCGGCGCGGGGCTGTTGTGTTTCGGGTTCCTTTTCTGGGGTTTGTTTGTGGCGGGATACCCGTTCCTGGAAAGCCTTTCCGACTACATGAGCACCGGCTTTTTCATCGCCAGCGTTCTCCAGATGTTCATCGCGGTGAACATGATCATCCTGGTTCTGGAACAAATCCGGCATTTGAAGGAGAAACGGGCCGCTCAGCAACTGCGCTACAAGGAACGCGAACGGGCGGTGCTGCAGACGCGGGTCAAGCTCACCGAAGAGCGCTACCGCCATTTGTTTGAACAATCCAGCGAAGCGATCGTGATCATCATGCGGGAGGATTCGCGAATCATCGGACTGAATGAAGCCGCGTGCCGGGTTCTAGGCGTCGACCAGGCCCAGGCGCAGGAACTTGCTTTGTCGACTTTGTTTGCCTCGCGCAACAATGGGGTAACCTCCGGGTTGAAGGGACAGGCATGGTTTGAAGCGGTATGTCGCGAGCGCTTCCAGGAAATCCAGCGCAAGGATGGCTCTCTGGTCAACGTGGAGGTCGCCGGCTCGGAAGTCGATTTCGCCGGTGAAACCGCATTCCAATTCTATTTGCGTGAAGTCACGGAGCGTTCGCATTTGGAACAACAGTTACGGCGCGCGGAGAAGCTTTCTTCGCTTGGCCAAATGATTTCAGGCGTTGTGCACGAATTGAACAATCCGCTGAGCGTGTCGGGCGGTTTGATCGAGCTTGCGCTCATGGACCAAACGATTTCAAAGAGCACCCGGGATCGGCTTAGCAAAGCTTCGGCGGAGCATAAACGCGCGATCCGAATGTTAAGCAATTTTTTGAATCTCGCGCGCGACGGTGGTCCGGGCCATGAGCCGATAAACGTGAACGAGATTATCCGGATCGTGATTGAACTGCGCCGTTCGGAATTCGTAAAGGCACAGGTCGAAGTCAGCCTGGAGCTGAATCCTGAATTGCCATCGATCACCGCGAGCCTCGACCAGGTGCAGCAAGTGATGATTATTCTATTAAACAACGCGCTTCAGGCAATGGAAGCCTCGTCCAATCCCAGGAGCATGCGAATTGTCACCCGCCAGGAGCCCGGCCGCGTGGTTATTGTTGTTGAAGACAGCGGTCCGGGAGTGCCACCACACCTGAGATCGAAAATATTCGAACCCTTTTTCACGACCAAAGCCGCGGGCATCGGGACCGGGCTTGGCCTTTCGATTGCCCATACGTTCGTTACCGAACATCGCGGACGGATCTTTTGTGATCAATCGCCACTGGGCGGCGCGCTGTTCGGCATTGAGTTGCCAGCCCTGGAAGCAACGCCTCCGCGGCCTGCGGCGGAAATCCGCCGGCTGAAGTTTGACACCGAGCAAACCAGGGCTCGTTGTCCCGAAGAAGCAGGCGCACCGACAGGCATTTGAGAGCGGCGCGGCGGCGCCATCGTGCCCTGCCCTACCTGGCCCAGAGGCTCGCGCGCCATTCTAAAACACGCTCTAACGAGCTCCTGCGGCGGCCCATCCCTGTTTTCGCCTTGGAAAGACGAGTGGTTCCGTGTTTATTTACCCCGCGTTTGCTATGGACGAAACCAACTCACTCATTGAACAACGGCGGGCAAAGCTGTCGGCTTTGCGCGCGAAGGGATTGGATCCGTTCAAGAGCAAATTTCAACCGAAAGATTCATGCGCCGATGCGAAAGCGCATTACCAGGAGGGCCGGCAGGTCAGCGTGGCGGGCCGGGTCACCGCCCACCGCGACATGGGCAAGTCCATGTTCATAGATGTGCGTGACCAAAGCGGGCGCCTGCAGGTTTACGCGCAAAAGAATGTGCTCGGTGATGAGAAGTTCGACATTTTTCGCCACCTGGACCTTGGGGATTTCATCGGGGTTGCGGGCACGCTGTTCACGACGAAGACTGGCGAGATTTCAGCAAGGCTGACCGATTTTGTGATCCTTGCGAAAGCACTGCGGCCGCCTCCGGAAAAGTGGCACGGGCTGGCCGACACGGAAATCCGGTACCGCCAGAGGTATCTCGACCTTGTCGCCAATCCGGAAGTGAAGGAAGTATTTCTGAAGCGCAGCCGGATTGTGTGGGAAATCAGGAATTTTTTGCACGAACGCGGTTTTGTCGAAGTGGAAACGCCGATGATGCAAGCCATTCCCGGAGGGGCGGCGGCGGCTCCGTTCGTGACGCACCATAACGCGCTGGGGTGCAGTTTTTATTTGCGGATCGCTCTGGAACTTTACCTCAAGCGACTGCTGGTCGGCGGCATGGACAAGGTGTTTGAAATCGGGCGCAATTTTCGAAACGAAGGCCTTTCGCGCAAACACAATCCCGAGTTCACGATGCTCGAAGCGTACGAAGCGTACGGCGATTACGAGAGCATGATGGAATTGGTGCAATCTATGGTCTGCCGCGTTGCCGAACGCGTCCTGGGCACATTGATGATCGAGCACAAAGATGCCTCCGGAACCGTGACCCGGCAAATCGATCTCACGCCTCCGTGGCGCCGGGTTCGCTACAAGGACATTGTTCGGGAACGCGCCGGCGCCGATTGGTTCGAGGTTACACCTGCGGACCGGCGGCAACGCGCGGTGAGCCTCGGAGCGGAGATTGGCAAGGAATACGAGGACTTTGAGGTCACGCAGGCGGTGTTCGAGAAGTTGATCGAGCCGACTCTGATCAATCCGACCTTTGTCACGCACGCCCCAAAACAGCTCATCCCGCTGGCGAAGACTTCGCCCGATGACCCCGAGACGGTGGAAGTGTTCGAATGCTGCATCAACGGGCAGGAGATTGCACCGGCCTACACAGAGCAAAATGATCCCATCGAACAACGCGAGCGCTTGGAACACCAGGCGGGAGGCGAACAGCAGAAACTTGACGAAGACTTCCTCGTGGCGCTTGAACATGGCATGCCGCCAGCCGGCGGAATGGGCATGGGGGTCGACCGGCTCTGCATGATGTTACTGGGCCAGGAGAGCATCCGCGACGTTATCCTTTTCCCGCAGCTCAAACCAAAGTAGTCCAACAGCCCCTTGGCGGTCTTAGTTTATGTCCAATCCATCTCCGCAGCCCGGAACACCCTCCCCCGCGGTCAGCCCCTCGGATTTCATCCGCGATATCGTCTCTAAACACGCGCAGGAGAAGAAGTATCCGCAGATTCACACGCGTTTTCCGCCCGAGCCCAACGGTTACCTGCACATCGGCCACGCCAAGTCCATTTGCCTCAACTTCGGGATCGCGCGCGAGTTCGGCGGGATTTGCAATCTCCGGATGGACGACACCAATCCCACCAAAGAGGACGTGGAATACGTCGATTCGATCACCGAAGACGTGCGCTGGTTAATCAGCGGTTGGGCAGATGACCGACTTGGACTCAAGGCCCGCGGCCAGGTTCCCGCCGAGCAACGCGTGGGGGATCGGCCGGATTTCTTCCTCTCGCCCGCCCCGGTTTCAAAGACGCTCAACCCGGGCGACTCCAGCCTGGAACCGTTTTACGCCTCGGATTACTTCGACCAGCTTTATGTCTACGCGCGCAAACTCATCGAGAAAGGAGTGGCGTATGTGGACGATCTCTCGGCCCAGGACACCGATCAATATCGCGGCGCTCCCGACAGGCCGGGCAAGGAAAGCCCGTTCCGGCAACGGTCCATAGAGGAAAACCTCGACCTGTTCACGCGCATGAAGAACGGCGAATTTCCTGATGGGGCGCGCACGCTGCGGGCAAAAATCGACATGGCGTCGCCGAATATATGGATGCGCGACCCGGTGCTGTACCGGATACGCCATGCGGAACACCATCATACCGGGGGCAAATGGTGCATTTACCCGATGTACGACTTTGCGCATTGCTTGAGCGATTACATCGAAGGCATCACGCACTCGATTTGCACATTGGAATTCGAAGTGCATCGCCCGTTATATGATTGGATCCTCGAACAACTGGATTTGCCGCGGCCACTGCCCCATCAATACGAGTTTGCCCGGCTGAGCCTCGGTTACACCGTGATGAGCAAACGCAAGCTCATGCAACTGGTGAATGAAGGGTTGGTTTCAGGGTGGGATGACCCGCGGATGCCAACCATTAGCGGGTTGCGCCGCCGCGGGGTCACGCCCGAAGCGCTTCGCGACTTCGCTTACAACATCGGTATTACGAAATACAACGCAATGACCGATGTCGCGGTCCTTGAATACGCGATTCGCGAAGATCTGAACCGCAGGGCCTCGCGACGAATGGCCGTTCTGCGGCCGCTCAAGGTGGTGATCACCAATGTGCCCGAAAACCACGGCGAAGAATTGGATGCCGTCAATAATCCTGAAAACCCGGCGGCGGGATCGCGCAAGATTCCATTCACGCGTGAGCTTTTCATTGAGCAGGAGGATTTCATGGAAAACCCTCCACCGAAATACTTCCGGCTCCGGCCGGGAGGGGAAGTGCGGCTCAAATACGCCTATCTTATCAAGTGCGACGAAGTCGTCAAAAACGGCGCGGGCGAACTCGTCGAGTTACGCTGCAGCGCAGATCTCGGCAGCAAGACCGGGGGACCGACGGCTGGCCGCAAGGTAAAAGGCACAATTCACTGGGTCAGCGCAACGCGAGCCGTGGAAGCGGAGGTGCGCCTGTACGATCGCCTGTTCACCGTACCAGAGCCGGATGCGGATGGTGATTTCAAGGCTCATCTGAATCCGAATTCCCTGGAGCGGGTTACGGCAAAATGCGAACCGAGCCTGGCGCAAGGCAGTGCTGCGGAGCGGTATCAATTCGAGAGGCTGGCTTATTTTACGCTCGATAAGGACAGCAAGCCGGGTCAGCTGGTGTTTAACCGCACCATTACGTTAAAGGATGCCTGGGCCAAGGTAACCCAGAAATCTCATTGACTCGCGCTCATTCCGGTACGAGGGTGTGCGGGAAGTCAACTGACCGGGAACCTCGAGAATCTATGAGAAATTATTGGGTCGCCACCATTATTTGCGCCATCGCGGTTTCCGTGAGCTTGCCGCGCGCACTCGCCGCCGAAAGCACCAACACCGCCGCCGAACTGCAGGCGCTGGTTTCCAAGGTGCAGGACAAGTTGCACGACGGCAAAAAGACCGAAAGCGACCTTGCGCCCGAACTCAAAGAATTCGACAGCTTGTTGGAGAAGCACAAATCTGAAAAGAACGACGACACCGCGCAAATCGTTCTGATGAAAGCCATGCTGTACCTCGAGGTGCTGGATAATACGGAAAAAGGCACAGAGTTGGTTCAACAACTCAAGCAGGATTACCCCGACACAAAAGCGGGCAAAAACGCCGATGCGATTCTGGAAAACATAAAGAGCCAGGAAGCCGCGAAGAAGATTCAGCGAGCGCTGGTTGAAGGCGCGACATTCCCCGATTTCGACGAGAAAGACATCGATGGCAAACCGCTCTCGGTTGCCGGCTACAAAGGCAAAGTGGTGCTGCTGGATTTTTGGGCGACCTGGTGCGGTCCGTGTGTTTTGGAACTGCCCAACGTCGTGAAGGCGTACGAAAAGCATCACGACCAGGGTTTTGAAATCATCGGGGTCAGCCTCGACCAGGATGAAGAAAGGCTGAAGAGCTTCATCAAGCAGAAGAATGTAACCTGGAGGCAGTACTTCGACGGTAAAGGCTGGAGCAACAAGCTGGCCCAGAAGTACGGCATCCAAAGCATTCCCGCGACGTTCCTGTTGAACGGGGAAGGCAAGATTATTGGCCGCGACCTGCGAGGCGAGGCGCTTGAAGAAGCCGTCACCAAGGCGTTGGGGAAGAAGTAAACCGAAACCCGTACGCATCGGGTAATCACAACGGCACAGATCGTCTTTAGGCAGCGCCTGAACTTCGGGAACTGACTCCAGTTTTCGGCCTGGCCTGCGCATGCTTCAGCCGGATGAAGGCCGGTCGACCAAGGCAAACTCCGTGCGGCTTACGCCAAGTCCGCACCGATTGCCTGACCCGCTACCCAACCGGTTGTCCAGGCCGCTTGGAAATTAAACCCGCCCGTAAGGCCGTCGATGTCGAGCAGTTCGCCACCCAAACAAAGGCCGGGGCAAATGCGGCTTTCCATGGTGCGGAAGTTAACCTCGTTCAAGCGCACACCGCCGCAGGTGACGAACTCGTCCTGATTGAGCGTTTTTCCAATAACCTGGAGTTCGGTGGATTGAAGCTGTTGAACAAGCCGGTGACGAGCCGAGTGCGAAAGTCCGGCCCACCGCGTGTCACGCGCTATCCCTGCCACCAGAACGAGGTTTTGCCACAACCGGGCCGGCAGCGGTGGCACAGGAGTATTCACGACTAACCGCGAAGGCTGCGCCGCACGCATCGTTTCAAGCTTCTGAGCCAGCGATTGCGCGTCCAGATCGGGTAGCCAGTTGAGGCACATGGGGACCTGATAATTCCGATCGTGAAGAGCTCGCGCGCACCAGGCCGACAGCCGAAGAATGGCTGGCCCGCTGAGGCCAGAGTGAGTAATCAACACCGGGCCAACTTCGCGCCGCTTAAAGCGGGGCAAGGAGGCTTCGGCCTGCGAGACACTGATTCCGGCCAGTTCACGAAGCCAGGGAGCACCAATGTGAAAAGTGAACAGCGAAGGGACCGGCGGCTCCAGAGTGTGGCCGAGCGAGACCGCCAATTGACCTGCGGCCGCGGCACGACACCCACCCGTGGCCAGCATCAGGCGTTCGCAACGAAATGTCTCGCCCTCCCCGAAGTCCAACTCGAACCCGTTTTGAGAACAGCGCGCCACTCGCTGAGGTGCGCGATTGGGTTTAAGTTCAACACGCGCGCTCCTGGCCGCATCCAGCAGGCAGTCGATGATCGTCGCGGACGAATCGGTTACAGGGAAAACGCGTCCATCCGCTTCGGTTTTGAGTTTCACGCCGCGCGATTCGAACCAGGCGATCGTGTCGAGGGGTTGGAACGTGTGAAACGGGCCGACCAACGCCGGCCCGCCGCGCGGATAATAGCCACTCAACTCGCGGGGTTCGAAGCAAGCGTGCGTGACGTTGCAACGACCGCCGCCGGAAATTCGAACCTTCGAAAGGAATTGTGAAGTTTTTTCGAATAGAGTGACGCGCGCTCTCGGGAAGGTTTCGGCACAGGAGATGGCGGCAAAAAATCCGGCGGCACCACCGCCCACAATGCCGATACGCGCGCTCACTCAGAAACTCTAGGCCGGGTCTTTTGTCATGCCACCTTCACCTTCGCCTTGCGGCCTTTGATTTGGCCACGGTTCAACTTAGCGATGATGCCATGAGCATGTTCCGAGGCAACTTTGACAAAAAGATGACGTTCACGCAGGTCCACTTCGCCGACGATCTGACGGGGCAGCCCCGTCGAGCCGAGAATCGCGTCTATGACATCAGTTTCCTCGATCCCCATTTCGGCGCCGAGATTGATGAAGAGCCGAGTTTGTCCTTCCTTTGGCGCACGCCGCTTGGAATTGCCGGAGCGCTCCTGGTCGGCGGGCTGGTTTTTGTCTCGGGTGCGGTCCGCCGATGGCGGCTCAGTGCTTGCGGCGGCGTTTTGCTTTTGAGGTTCACTTTCTGGCGCGGGTGCCGCGTGCGGCAAAGGAGTGCTAGCAGCCACGGGTTTTGCGGGTTCCTCGCGCCGACGTTCAAAACCACGCTCACGGCTGGGAGAACGCGCGCCACGATCGGGCGCGGGTCGGTCCCCAAAGCGTTCCCGCCGTCGGTCACCCCGCTCTGGGCTGTCGTGGGCAACGGACGAATCCTTACGCGCCGATTCCTGGCCCGACGCATTCTCTCCCGCTTGCAGATGATGCAGCAGAGCTGAGGCAATGTCCGTCGAACTGAATCCTTCCTCAAGCAAGCGCTCAATCAACTGGTCCTGTCGCTTATAATCGCCACTCCTGAGCGTCGCGCGAATCTTGTCCAGAGCGATGTTTGCCCGAGCTTCTTCGACTTCCAAAGCTGTGGGGGGCCGTCCGCGCTCGATTCTCGTATTGGTGTAACGTTCGATGTTGCGAATTTGAAACACCTCGCGTCCCGAGGCGAAGGAGATCGCAAGGCCCTTGCGCCCCTGCCGGCCGGTCCGGCCAATCCGGTGAACGTAATCCTCGCCGTCGTAAGGCAGGTCGTAGTTGAACACCACCTCGATGTCTTCCACGTCGATCCCGCGCGCCGCCACGTCGGTGGCGATCAGGAATTCCAAACCGGACTTGCGGAACCGGTTCATGACACGGTCGCGCATCGTCTGGGTCATTTCACCATGCAACCGGTCCGCCGAATATCCTTGCGCGTTCAAATGCTCCACCAGGTCGTCCACCATCCGGCGGGTGTTGCAAAAAACGATCCCGAGCTTCAGGTCGTGGATGTCGATCAACCTGGTCAGCAGCTCAACCTTGAAGCGCCGGTCCACCTCGTAGTAAATCTGCTCGACCGTGGGCACCGTCAGCGCCTTCTGCTCGATGCGAACGTTCTCCGGCTCACGCGAATATTTATCAATCAGCTGCCGGATCGGCCGCGGAATGGTCGCCGAGAAAAACACCGTCTGACGCTCGGCGGGTGTTCCCTGAAGAATCAATTCGATGTCGTCACGGAAACCCATGTTCAACATGACATCGACTTCATCCAGGATGACCATCTTGACAGAGTTCAGCCGCAAGGTGCCGCGCCGCATGTGATCCATCACCCGGCCCGGGGTTCCGATCACCACGTGCGCGCCCTGGCGAAGCCCGTGAAGCTGCCGCTCGTACGATTGCCCGCCATATACCGGCAAGGCTTGCAACCCGCGTTTGAACAAGGCCAGCTTGTGCACCTCCTCAGCGACCTGTACCGCTAATTCCCTCGTCGGGCACAGAATCAGCACCTGCGTGGTGCGCTCTGCCACATTGACTTTTTCCAACGCCGGCGCCGCGAAAGCGACAGTCTTGCCCGACCCGGTCTGCGACTGGCCCACCACGTCCTTGCCTTGCAGCAACAGCGGTATCGCCTGGGACTGGATAGGTGACGCCTGCTCAAAGCCAAGCTTATCAATCGCTTTGAGCAGGTCGCTCGAAAGCCCGAGTTCAATAAATGATTTTGCCGACATGAATAGCAACTTCCGACACAGAGTGTTCCCTGACAATGGCCCCGCGGCGATCTTTAAATGCAAGTTTCGGCCCCGGCGCCTCGGGAATCCGCGGCGAGGAGCCCGTAGCGGCGCCTCGGCAGGACTCTACTTTGGAGTTTAAACCCGCCCACGGCAGACGTGTGGCACACCAATTACGTGTGCGTGACTCGCACAGTTCACAGGAATCTAATTCCAAAGTAAAACTTGGCTTATGCCCAAGTTTTTGTACGGGACAACAACGTCCCGGGGTGGATTCTGGCGTGCCGGTCGTTCGGCTTTGGCCTTGGCCGGCCTGGTTGGCGTGGGCCCAACCGCCTTGGCCGTTGACAGCACCTTTCCTTTGGCGGGCGCGCCGGTGCTGCTGTCACAGGTCACCAACAACGAAGCGGCGATCTTCTATCAATCGATGCGTTTCAACCGCGGTCTGAATGCGTGGAACGTGGAGGCCTGGGTAGGTAATCAATCGACGCGCACCCTGCAAGGGCCGCTAGTGTTGCGGATCGAAAGCTTTGCCAACACCACCGGGCCGATCGACGCCGACGGAAAAGACAACAGTGGAATGCCGTTTTACGACCTGACCGCGAATGTGACGGCCGGCCGGCTTGAGCCGGGCCAACGATCCCTGGCGCGGACGCTCACGCTGGCTCGGGGCGCCGGGGCACCCAGTTTGCAGGCGCATTTATTTGAAAAGCGTAACAGCACCGCCCTAACGGTGGCGATCACACGGACTTTGAACGAAGTAGGCCAGCCGCTGCCGGGAGTTCAAGTGATCGATCTCCAAACCTCGAACACCAATTTGACGGAGCCAGATTTCGGAGCCATCACGTTGACTGGAACGGCCGGCCCACAGGCTTGGAAGTTCGCCGCACCGGGTTTCCTGCCGGTGTGGCGCCAGGAAACGCTCAGCAGTTCGTCCATACTCACCGTTCCAAGTCCGCGACTGACTCCAATGGATACGAACACGGTTACGTTGACACCGATCGACGGGGGCTCGATTGGGACAGGAACTGTTCGTGTTAGCTTCCCACCAGGTGCTTTTGTGCAGAATTCAACGGCTCGGCTCACTTTACTGACGAGCCAAACGCTACCCGCGCCCCTGCCGCTGGGCTGGAGTCCTTTACAGGGATTTTGGTTGCAATTTGGAGCTGAACCGGCGATCGCCGGGCCGGGCACGCTCGTGCCTTGGGGAGTTATCGGGAGCGGTGAGGTGGCAACCCTTGTTCACTGGAATGAAACCAATTTGCAATGGCAGGTAGTTCAGGCCGTTGCAGGAAACGGTACCAACGCGGTTAGCGTTTCAATTGCCGGCAGCGGGGCATTTGCGCTGGTTGTGGCGGACACCGGCCCCGCCGCGCCACCTCCGATGCAACCGGGACAGAACCTCGACGCGGCGATTGGGAACGCAGTCGACTACGGGTTGCTGAAAGTCGCCGGCTCAGTCCAACCGGCCTCCGGTCCAGCTAATCGGAATCCAGACTTGGTGACGGCAACAGCGTTGTTAAACGTCACCAGTTCTGCAGGCGCCTTGACGAGCGGTCTAATGCTTCACGTTCAAATTCACGAGGATTACCGTCTGCGCGACGGCACCCATCGAATCACGCCGCCATATGACACTTTTGTCTTAGCTTACCAAAGGCCCCCGACCGGAAACCCTGGTAGTTTAGTAGCAAGTTTCCCGCTGCGCCCGCTCCTGCTCTTCGGGCCGGAAGCACTGGATACTGCGATCATCGAGGCAAATGTGTTCGGTCCGACTAATTTTAACGGGGCTTTGTTGGATAGCAGCGGCGGCGAACTCTACAACGAAGGGATCCGAATCGTTGCCGCCACAGGTGACGTCTCCGGCTTGCAAGCCAGCAGCCTGCGTTCGCTTAGCCCGACAAATTTCCTCGATTGGTCGAGCAACGGCGTTTCAATCCTGCGCGCATTTGACCTGACGGTTGCAGGAGTTCAGCAGGGGCGTAGGCTGGTATTTCAAGCGGAGGCACTGCCAACCAATGCGCTCTTCGTGCTGGCCAAAGTGCTCAGCCGGGACGGAGTTTACGGGCTGGAACCGAGGGAGAGGTTAATAAGCGATGGCGCGGGCCGCGTGTCGAGCCTGGAACCGCCGGCTGGACCGAGCCTGCCCGGGATTACCGGCGCCGGCGAGTACGTGCTGGTCCAGGTGAGCGCCGGGCAGGGCCTTGTAAAAGGCGTCGCTCGGAACTCATCGGGGCAGCCCAGCGCCGGACTGCTGGTGCAAACCACCGGGGCGCCCTGGGCGACGCTGTCCGATTCGGGAGGCAACTACACCTTGATTGCCGCCACGGGCTCGGTCCAACTGTCCATCCTTGAGCTGTCGAGCGGCGATCGCGGTCAGGTGACCACGCTGCTGAGCGGCGCAACCGGTGTGGCAAATGCCGATCTGGCGCCAATCGTGTCCGGGCTGCTGGCGACGTTGGTCACTCCGACAAATGGAGCCGTTGGGGTGCCGTCCGTCAGCCCGGTCGTCGTGTCGTTTAGTTCCGCCATCAATCCCGGGAGTTTCGGGACGAATGGAATCGAGTTGTTGGACAACTCAAACATGATGGTGGCAGGCAATCTCAGCCTGAACCTGCAAAACACCGTGGCGACGTTGTTGCCTAATTCACCACTGGCGGCAGGTATACAGCACACCGTTGTCGTATCCACCAACCTCACGTCGGTAAACGGACAGGCGCTTGCCGGCGTTACCAAATTCACATTCACCACTGCCAGTGATGCCCTAAACCGGACGGCCGGCCAGTTAATTAGCTACGAGCCAACCAACGGTGTAGCGCGGGTGGAAGGCGGACCGGGCATTGCCGACGCCAATGCGCCGGTCATTCTTCTCAACGAAACCACCGGACGAAGCAGCACCGTTCTGTCGAATCCGGACGGGAGCATCACCAATAGTATTGAAGCGGAGGTCGATGACTTTATCAGTGTCGTCCTGGTGAATCAAAACGGCACGCGACAGACGGTTCCCGTCAGCCGCCAGATTTACAACGACGGCAGCGTTGGGTTATTCAACGCGGGCGGCATTCTCGAAGCCCAAAGCGACGCCGGGCCGATCCAGGTCATAGTAGAGCCCGGGGCTATACCGTCGAAAACGAGGTTCAACCTGCAATTGCAGTCGATGGACCAAATCCTGGCGGCGGTGGGCGGCATACTCCCCGAGAACGCCGCAATTGTGGGCGGGTTGCGCATCGATGTCAGTGGCGATGCCCTGCAACAGCAAATGGATTTCACATATCCGATCAGCGCCGAGGCGCTGCACCTGGGCGTGAATGAACGGCCCGAAGACCGCGCTTTTGTCCTTTGCCAGCCAATACAGGTCGATGGGGTGACGGTCTATAATATTGTCGATCGAATGCATTACGAGAACGGGCGGCTGGTAACGCACTCGCCCCCGTTCCCCGGCCTCTTGAGTTCCAGCCTGGCCGTCCTGGTGGAGTATTCGGTGGGATTCTCAGTCAGCCTCACCGTATCCGGCCGGGTGGGAGCAGCGTTGGACACGATCGCGACATCTTTAAGTGATGCACAAATCACCGCCGGATCCCCTTCGACCACGCCTCCGATATTCGGGGTCCCCTTCCCGATTGTCACGGCTGATCCTGGCAGCACGGCTGGGGCCGCTCGTCCGGGATTGAGGCCGGGCACGTTTGTGGCGCGCGGAAACAGCCAAGGCTACTTCGCGATGCTGATTCCGTTTAACGTGTATGACAGTGACGCGATTGCTTTGCGAGCCACCAGCGGCAACCTGCCCGGGCTGGTTGGACGCAAAACCATCGTGCCGCCGCCTGCGGGCGCGCCGCCGGTCTCAACCGCCGGCATCGTGATTCCGTTGCCCCAAGGCACCAGTTCCGGAGTGCTGGACATGATGCCGCCGCTAATTGGGGCCCTGCCGCAAAGCGCTGTCCTGCCAGTCAACCAGGACGCCAGGGTGACGTTCAACGTGCGCGACAATCTCACTCAGCCCACCCTGCGGCGCGTGGAAGTGGACCTGGCGCATTCGTTTCACGTCCTTACCGGGCAGTTGCTGGACCCGAGCGAGTTCTTGACGCCGCAAATTGGCGCCGTTTCCAACATTAACGCCACGACCATTGAAGTTCCCGTTGTTTTCAATGTGCGGACTGCGGCGGTTGTGGTCGCCAAAGCGACTGCGCAGGATGCAGCCAACAACTTTCGGACCTCGAGTTTTGTTCTGTTTTTCGGAGCGCCGCCGTCGGGTCCATCGACCAATGCAATCACCTCCAGCGATCCGAATGACACGGCGGGTCCGTATGTGGTGTCGAGCGTGCCAGGAGCGGGCGAAGTCATATCGGCCAACGATTTTTTCACGATTCGTTTTAGCGAGCCTGTCGATCCCTCGATTACGACCAATGGGGCGGTGCAAATTTCGGGAATTTCCAACCTGCCGTACGTGGAACTATCGGCCAACCAGTTGCAGATTAAGGTTTATCCAGGCGGTTTGTCGCAAGGACAATCCTATACCCTGACCATCAATAACCGGGTGAAAGATCTGTCGGGCAACGCATTCGACCAGGACCCAACCACTCCCGCACAGGAACCGTTCGAGCTAAACTTCCGCACGGCACCGGCAACGCCCACCAGCTTGAGCCAGATTCAGAATGGCGCCGGGACGGTGTTGCTAGGTGAATTTGCTTACACCATTGATCGTCGAGATAACCAGGCAAATGGCGCGCTGGTCTCGGCCAACCTGCAGGACCCAAGCAATATCACCTTCTCGTCGGCCACTCTGCCTCCGTACCCGCGAACCCTTGTATTGATTCCCGGCTACAACTTTAAACGAACTCCGGGTGCCGTCACGCAGACCAACACAGCGCTATTGTTAGTGGCCGGGGGCCTGATCGGGCCGGACCAGCCGGGTCAATGGCTCTGGGTTTTCGACTTGTCCGAACCCTCGAATCCCGTCCGGTTGGCCGGCAGCCTTGCGACACTTGACCCAGTGACAGCCCTGAGCGTGGTGAAGTGGGATCCACCGCGACTGTCTCTAGGGTTGAATCCGGCTGAGGGCGGCTACATCGAGGAACTCAATCTCCAGGCGTTCATTCTAGGATCCAATTACGGGGACCAGGATTGGGCTGCGGCAAAGAAACCTCCGGCCAACGGCGGCTACTTTCCAGGCGTGGACGGGAACGGCGACGGTGACTACGTGGATGCGGGAGATCAGCTGCCGGTGCCAATGCGATCGGGTTTGTTCGGGTTGGAAGCGACAACGTACGCCGCGGCAAACCGGATTTTAACGGACTTCGACAGCGCTTTTGGCGGGGCATTATTGGTGGCTACGCTCGGCCGGCAAGGCACGAATGAATCACGCTTTCAGGTACTGACGTATCAAGGGCAGCCAGTGGGCGACGGCAGCACCGACCAGGGAAGCGTGGTATTCACGAATCGGCAGGCGTTCCGAGTCGTTCTGGATCCGAGCTTTCCAATAAGGGACGCCACGGGAGTACGCGTAGCGTCGGTAGCGATTGTTGCAGTCGATGATAAACTTGCCTTGATTGACCTTACCAATCCCGTCCGTCCGCAGATCGTAAACAGCATCGGACTGGGGACGAATGCGGGAACGATTTTTTCGATTCAACGCAGTGGCGCGGACGAATATGCCGTCAGCACAGGAGCGGCCATCTATACACTGAGACGCTCGTTGATGAGCCTCAGCGCCAACTCAAACTCAGGTTCGCCAGCCATCATTGACGTGTATCCGACGGGCTCCAACCGGCGGAGCTTTGGCGCCGCAGGCGTTCAGTTCGTTGCGGCTAACGGCAACGGAGTGCAACTGGTGGAACGGCCGCCGCACTTGTCAGTCATCCAGGTTCCAACCCAACCGCCTCGCAGTGCTTCGGAGATAAAGGCACTGGGTGATCCCGAGATAAGCCAGTATGTCTCCGACGCGGTTGAATCTCCATTTCTGTTGCCAACGGTAGTCGTGCCGGTAAGTCCGGCCTGCCCTGAAGGAATTGCCTCTGCAAATCCAGCCTCTCACCACTATGTGCTGATTTCAGCCAAAGGCGGTTTGGGCCCGCAACTGACCGTGGCGGCGGAGAGTCTTGATGCGCAAGGCCGGCTAATCACACCCAAGAGTTCCTGGTTTCCACCCGTGATGCTGACTGACAAAGCGCCGGCCCTCGGACTGGCCGGAGCCCAACCCGACGTGCACGCGTTGGTTGCCAGGAGACTGTCTGACGATCCCAAAAGCCGCTTTTATGATCTGTTCCTGAGCGATCCCTTCGTGCTGGTGCGCGAAACTCTCTGGCCGAGCAATATGACGCAGTTGCAGGCGATCTCCGGACGGGAAGCGTTGTGGAGCGGCAATTTTGCGCGGTTTTCTCTGGAACCGGATCAAGGGCCACCCCGCCTGAGCAGCTATCTTGGCGCCATTGATGGCAAGACCTTCAAACCCGGCTTGAGCAGGACGTATCTTTCGCTCTCCGGCCAGTACTTGGGCACGCCCAACCCCTCGTTCAACACGGCCTCGCCCGATATTGCCGGAGTGAACGCGCAGTCCGGCGAGTTTCACCAGAAAACCGTGGACTTTTCTCTCCCGGGCCGGCACCAGGACCTGGTCCTGACCCGCACCTATGCAAGCCGGTCGCGATTTGCAGGACCGTTGGGCGGCGGCTGGGATTTCAATTACAATGCGCGCCTTTTCGAAATTCCTCAAATCGATGTGCCCGCGGGGTTCCACGATTGCATGACGTATTTTGGAAACAGCGCGCTCGACCGCGTCGCCGGCCCCGGCGATGTGCTGCTGATCGACGGCGTCGGCGACGTCAACCTGTTCAAGTTGATCAGTGCCGAGAATAATAACCTGACTAACCTGACCCTTTACTCGGCTGATCCGGCGCTGGCCCAATTCGGCTACACCAGCGATAACATCGGCGCCTGGTATTGCTCGCCGGAGGGTGAATTCTTCGTTCTATACAAATTCAAGGATAACAGTTGGATGACGGTCTCACCGGCGGGAGTTCGGGCTTACTTCCGCGCGGATGGCCAGCTTAGACAGATCATTGGCGTTTATGCCGACAGCAGGATTTCCCTGCTCTATCGCCCGGATGGAAAACTGAGCCGTGTGACGGGGGACCGGGGACAATACCTGGAATTCGGTTACTACGGGCTGGCGGGCGAGACGAGTGGGAACGTGGACCAGGTGACTTCAAAACGGCTGGAGGTTGGTTTGATTGCGAGGATCCAGGCGAATGAGGCCGCGGGTGTCGTGGGTCAAACCGACTATAGCTACGATGAAAATGGGGACCTCCTCACGGTTGCGCCGCAGAACGAGTCATTGATGAAATATGGTTACGATCCCACTCCACCGCACCAGAT
>Ga0070738_10002165_pt1 | contig 32149 bp, 29 predicted proteins | sample Coa_R2_2_FD_66446 | JGI IMG/M metagenome (GOLD analysis project Ga0070738, IMG submission 66446) | Surface soil microbial communities from Centralia Pennsylvania, which are recovering from an underground coalmine fire - Coalmine... | ecosystem: Environmental > Terrestrial > Soil > Unclassified ...
TCTCGTAGCCGGGGATTTCCGGCCATCCGGCGGAACCGGGGACAGTCTGTAAGGGGCCAAGGGTATCGAGCGTGAGGGTTTCCTGCTTGCCGTCGGCCAGGTCGGCCATTCGCTCCAGGACCGCGATACGCCGCTCCAGCTCGGGCAGCAGTTCGGGGCAGTCGCGGCACAGCTCGGCCGGAGTCGCCGACTTCCCCTCGGCGCGACGACGCTGCCAGAGCGAGACCAGATCGGCCAACGTTGTTTCAGACGAGACGGAAGCGTCTTTCATCGGGAACGCCTTTGTTTCCGAATGTGCAAGCGATCGTTTGGCAGACGTGCCCTTCACGGAGCGGGCAATTCGCCGCCCAGAGCATCGGACAAGCGGGCGCAGCCGGCAGCCCAACGTCTTCGCACCGTGCGTTCGGTGACGCCGAATAACTCCGCGATGTCGGCCTCCATCCAGCCGTGGTAGAAGCGCAGCGAAATCACCTCGCGTTCCTCGACGGGCAGCTTTTCCACTTCCTCATGGAAGCGCCGCCAGCGTTCCAGCTCATCGGGATCATCCATCGACGCCGCCGGGTCAAAGCCCGCATCGGAACCATCGGCATTTAGGGGCACATCGCCGCGGCGTTTGGCCGAGCCGCAGCGCCGGGCCAGATCGAGCAGCTCGCGGCGAATGTGGGCGGCCGCCAAGCCGAGAAAGTCACGCACGGATGCCGGCGCGGCGTCGAGTTGACGCAAGGAGCGCAAAAGACGCAGCACCGATTCTTGAAACACATCGCCGGTGTCGGCGCAGCGACGGACGTTGGGGAAATCGCGCAGCATGCGGCGGGCCATCCGTTCCAACCGATCCCCCGCGAGGCGCAGCAATTCATCGGAGGCCGCCGCGTCCCCGGCGTGCATGCGACGGAAGCAGTCCTGCAAATGGACCGTATGCAGAGAGGCTCCAGACATGGGCGTCCTAACTGATGGATAGAGGATCGTGAAATACCCCCGCGATTGTAGCGGGCGTCTGGACATGCGGGAAGTCTCTTTGTCGATTTTGGCGAGGATTCATGGTTTTTCGAGAGCGTTGATTTTTTGGACGAAAAGCTGTCCGGTTTTGTCGGCGGTCACGTTTACTCCGGTGAAGAGGCGGCGACGGTCGCCCGGAACAAACACGAGATTTTGCTCTTGAGTGGAGAAACAATCATGCGTCGGATTCTGTTGAGTCTGGTCCTGGGTCTGGGAGTTTTGGTGGGTGCCGCCACGGCGGTTTTCGCCGGCGGTCATGGCGGCGGCCACGGCGGCGGGGGTCACGGAGGCGGCTTCGGCGGACATCGAGGCGGCTTTGGCGGTCATCCCGGAATGCACGGCCCGATCGGGCACTCGTCGCACTCCGGAATGAGTAGACCCTCGGCAAGCGGAAGAGTGCATGGCCAAACTGGTCATCGCTCCACGGGCCGCGGGGCGGCACACGCCAGCAACCGGAACGGCTCAAGATCCCACGCGGGCAAGGGGAAACTCTCGGCGTCCAGCCGCGGCCACAAACCCGTCGCCAGCTCTCGCAAGGGCCATCCTCATCCTCATCCTTACCATCACCACCACCACCATCGCCCTGGCATCTTCATCGGCGATGGAGGGGACATGCCGATCCAACCGGGCGTCCTTGATGGCGATGGAGTTGAGGGAATGGGAATGGAAGAAGCTACCGATGACGGCGGTGTGCTGCTTCGAGCCGTGGAAGAAGGGGCGGCCGCGGAACAGGCCGGTTTGCAAGTCGGCGATGTAATTCTGAGTTTCGGCGGCGTACGCACTCACACCTTCGAGGATCTTCAAGCCGCCGTTCAGCGGGCCGGCGGCCCCGTAAAGGTCGTCTTCATCAATGGCGAGAACGGAGAGACCGAATATCTCATGGTCGATCCGGAAGACGGGCGCATCGGTGTTACCTGCGAGTGACAGACGAGGACTAAGCCCGCGGAAATGATTCGTTGTAAGATCCGAGCCGCGCACGCAGCGCAGCGAAGTAAGCGGCCACAGCTGCCGCTTACTTCGCTGCGCTGCGTGCGCGGCTCGGATTTGATAGGGAATTATCTCCCCATGCTTAGAGGTCTGACGGAGCCAAGTTGGACCAAAGCCAATCGAGCTTCTGGCTCCGCCGCAGGTGCGCTCCAAATGCAGCGATGCTCGGGGCGTACGAGCCAATGGGTTGGTTCGGCACAGCCTCATCGGCTACGGAAGCCGAAGATGTCGTCGTAGTGGTCCCTGCCTGCGGAGCACCGGGATTAGGGAACGCGGCCGGGATCAGAGGTTGGGCGATTGCCAGGGAAGCCGAAGGTAGCGCTGGAGTGCCCACTGCCTGGGGAACACGGGGATTCGACAACGTGACCGTGTTCAGAGGCTGGGCAATTGCCCCCGCGATGCTGAAGCTGGCGATGTGGGTATCCCAGAAATCGGCCCCCTGGTACTCATTGGCCGACCAGAAGGTAAGCCCGTCCGTGGGATCGACGGATGTACTGCTGAAATCACCGACGCGACTGTCCGGAGACTTCGCCGTGCCGGCTTGGGCCAACACGGGCGCCTCCATCGTGCCGGGCGTATCGGATGCGGTTCGCTCGGTGACATACATGGACCAGTACTCGCTCGAGGACGATTCATCGAACGTCATGCCGATCGAGCCGGCGGTGTTAATATTCACCGACGGCATGAACTGGCTTGAGCCGCTGGTGCCTGCGGGGGCATCGCCGCTCTGAATCAACGACATGGTGCCGGCGTTGATATCGTACCAGCGGGCCACAACCGGGACGCTGCTTCCGGCCACCTGATGGGCAGCGACCAGGTGGCTGACCCCATCACTCGTCGTGCGGAAGGCCGCATCGAAAATCCGATCGTCGAAACTGGGTACGGTCCCGCCCGGTTGGCTCGGAGAACCCCCGCTGCTGTAAGCTGGAACGGAAACGGAACTCGTCGTGAAGGTCGGCGAGCTGGAAGTGACATTGGTCTCCGTGACGACGGCCAGGGACGAGCCGCCGCCGTTGGCCGATTCGACGAAATATTCCGGACCTCCGGGAGTGGCGCCATGCATGGCAGCCGGCGTCAAGGTAAAGAGAGAGCTGTCGTCATGCCGGGAATCAACTTTGAGCGTACTCTTGTCGATGGTAATGACCTGGACATTCTTAAAGCTACCCTGGAACATGTTTCCTTCAATAAAGTACGCGTCCGCGTTGTAGCCGACACGCGGGTAATCGAGGAATTTCCTACCCTCGCCCGACGCATACGGCGCATGCAAGGTCCAGGTGATGCCGCTCGGTGAATCGACGCCCGTGGCGAAGTCCACGTAGTCTCCTTTGTTGGTGTTCGAATAATCCAGGACCCCGGCGACGAATTTACCCCCTATCTCATCGTAGAACACGAATGGGTCCGACTGGTTGCCGTTCTTATGATTCGAGAAGAACGTGAGCAAGGACTGCGGAGCGCTTGTGACATTGCCGCTCTTATCGAAAACTTCGATGCCGAGGTTCACCATCTCCACCACGTGGTTGGGTCCGGCCGCGGCGATGGTGTCCGGCGGCTGGACATTGCCGAAATTATTGCTCGTATTCATGCCGTCAACGCTCACGCCGAGCGTAACCGACGGCGTTGTCCGGTCTTCGAGCTTTTCCACGGACAACCTGACGGACTTCGATTTTTTGCGCGCACGGCTTTTCCCACCGCGTTCCGACGGCACGGCAGCCAGGCGGCATACCCGCGACAACCAGTTCCGAGTCATGATGTGCTTACTCCGAAAAGAATGGGACTGGAAGCAATCCCGAAGAGCGACCGAGGAGGGCACCCCCACACTGAGTGCCCTCTTTTTCGTGAGCGATAGACTAATTTCCGACACGCAATGTGTCAAAGAAAAAATCTGGGAAATGTGGGTTAATGGTTTAGAAGTTGGTTCTCGTTCCCACGCTCCGCGTCGCGGCCAGTCCCCACCCAGCCGAGCGAGTCGGGCCGCAGAGCGGCCGAACGTGCGTTCCCACGCGGGAGCGTGGGAACGAGAAAACCTGGCGAGCGGGGGCATTAGCGCTGCACGCGGGCCGAGACGCCCTTGGCCAGCGCTTCCACTTCATCCAGCCGTGCCATCGTCACGTCGCCGTGATACGTGGTTAGAAGCGCTCCGTGCGCCCAACCTAGGCGCAGCGCTTCCTCGGCCGGACGGCCCGCGAGCAGGCCGTAGATAAATCCCGAAGCGAAGCCGTCGCCGCCGCCGATGCGGTCGAGGACATCGAGATGACATGTCGGACTGACGAATTGCCGGCCCTCCCGCCACAGCACCGCCGCCCAGTCGTGGCGATTCGTCGAGTGGACCTCGCGCAGCGTCGTCGCCACCAGCTTGATATTGGGGAATTGCTCGACAACGCGATCGATCATCAGAAAGAACGTGTCCGGATCGAGTTTGGAGCGCGACGCCACATCGGGTCCGGGAATACCCAGGCCGTGTTGCAAGTCTTCCTCATTGCCGATGAGTGCGTCCACGTTCGCGGCGATGCGCCGCAACACCTGCTGAGCGCGTTCCAGCCCGCCGGCAGCCTTCCATAATTTGGCTCGATAATTCAAATCGAACGAGCGCATGGCGCCGGCCGCCTTGGCCACGTTCATCCCCTCAAAGATCAACTCCGACGTCGTTTCCGAGAGAGCGGCGAAGATGCCTCCGGAATGGAACCAGCGCACGCCGCCGGCGAAAATGGCCGGCCAATCGAAATCGCCCGGCTTGAGCAGAGCGCCCGCCTCGTTGGACCGATTGTAGAAGACCACCGGAGGGCGGACGCCGTGGCCGCGGTCGCTGTAGACCGTGGCGATGTTGGGACCGCGCACGCCGTCGTGCTCGAACCATTTGTAAAACGGCGTCACACCGGTTTCGCGCACGCGCGTCTGCACCAGTTCGCCGATGCCGTATTTCACCATCGCGGTGGCGATGCCGGTGCGCAGTCCGAAGCAATCGGCCAAGTTAGCGGCAACGTTATATTCGCCGCCGGAGACGTGGACATCAAATGAACGCGCCTTGCGAAACGGCACGACACCCGGATCGAGCCGGTGAACGAGCGCTCCTAAGGCAAGAAAATCGAGCTGACAGGGATTGGTGTTCATCGGTTTTCAGTTTTCAGTTTTCGGTGTTCAGCTTTTTAGATTTCTCTTTCCTGTTTTTATACTGAGCATTGAACACTGAACACTGAAATCCGAAAACCGAAAACTGAAAACCGAAAGCTAAACTCAGCGTCCCATCCCGCCGCCGTAGCCGCCTTGCATAGGCATGCTGCCCATACCCATGCCGCCCATGCCGCCCATTGCGTTCATAGCGCCAAGGTTGGGCGGACCGCCGCCGGGTCCGTTATTGCCCGGCCTGGTGGGATCGTTGTTTTGGTTGAGTGGTTCGGGATAGATGGGCGGACTACTGAACCTGCTGTCCGCGACTGGCGGCAAGGTGAGTTCCTCGGGGCGTTTGGGCGGCCGCACGGAGATGTCGCGATTGGCGCAGCCGAACGAACCCAGTAGGAGCATCCCCATCAACCCCAGTCCTAGCCGCCATCCGCGCATGCACCTCTCCCGCACGAGCGATCGGATCTCCACAGTCCCTGTGCCGGAACCGGGCGAACTATACCCTCGGCGCGGGAAGGGTCAAGACCTCTCGGTTTTCGGTTTTCGGTTTTCAGTTTTCGGAAAAGAACAAACACGTTCTTCCTTTCCGAAAACCGAAAACTGAAAACCGAAAACTAAGGTTATTTTCCGCCGGCTGCGGCAAAGCGCTTGGCGACTTCGTTCCAATTGACGACCTTCCACCACGCATCGAGATAATCGGCGCGGCGGTTCTGGTAACGTAAATAATAAGCGTGCTCCCACACATCGACGCCGAGAAGGGGCGTTTGGCCGGTCATGTAGGGGCTGTCCTGGTTGGCGGAGCTGGTGATTTGCAGCTTGCCGTTTTGCACGACCAGCCAGGCCCAGCCGCTGCCGAAGCGGCCCACTCCGGCCTCCTTGATTTTGCTCTTGAAGGAGGCGAAATCGCCGAAGGTTGATTTGATCGCCTCGGCCAGGGTGCCGCTCGGCTCGCCGCCGCCTTGCGGACTCATGATCTGCCAAAACATCTCATGGTTGGCGTGCCCGCCGCCGTTGTTGATGACCTTTTGGCGAATGCCTTCGGGTACGGCGGTGATCTCGCGCAGCAGTTGTTCGATCGATTTGGCTTCCAGCGCGGGATGCCCCTGAAGGGCCGCGTTGAGGTTGTCCACGTAAGCCTTGTGGTGCTTGCCGTGATGAATTTCCATCGTCATCTTGTCGATTGCTGCTTCCAGGGCATCGGCAGGATAGGGCAGCGGCGGCAAAGTGAAAGCCATCGGTGTCTCCTCCTCATCGGTGTCAGTCCGCGCCCGGCCTTCGGGCGGGGCGCAACGGCGTTTGCTCTGATACTCTATGCCACTACCTCGCCTTCGGCATCGGTGCGGCGGTGGAACAACTCCATGAGGCGCTGCGTCATCGGCCCCGCCGCGGCCGCGCCGATGGTCCGGCCATCCACGCGGACCACGGGGGCCAATTCGCCCATTGTGCCGGTGCAAAACATCTCGTCCGCCCGATAGATCTCGGTCAGCGATAGATCCTTCTCTTCATGAGGGATGTTTGCCTCCCGACATAGCTCCAGCACCGTCGCGCGCGTGATGCCTTCCGGACAGGCGACGAGACGGCTCGTCATAACCACGCCCTGATGCACGATGAAAACGTGCGTGGCGTTCGTCTCAGCCACGAAGCCGCGAAGATCGAGCATGAGGGCGTCATCGGCGCCGGCCGCGTTGGCCTCGATTTTCGCCAAAATGGAGCCGATAAGGTTGCAATGATGGATTTTCGGGTCCAGGCAGTCGGGCGGCGGCCGGCGGATGCTGCTGGTGATGAGCGTGATACCGCCCTTGTCGTAGACCGGCGGTTTATGCTCGGCCAACACAATGAGCGTCGGTCCTGCCTGATTCAAACGCGGATCCATGCCGGAAGTGAGCTTGACGCCGCGCGTCAACGTCAAGCGAATATGCACCCCATCGCGCATATTGTTCGCCGCCAATGTCCGCTTGATTTGCTCAATGATTTCTTCATGCGAGGAAATGGCCGCGAACGCCAGCGCCAAAGCCGAGCTACGCAAACGATCGAGATGCTCGCGCAGCTTGAAGATGCGGCCGTTATACAAACGTAATCCCTCCCAAACCGCATCGCCGCCCTGTACCGCGGAATCGAAGGGACTGATGCCGGCTTGATCGCGATGGACCAATCGGCCGTTGATATTGACGATCAAATCTCGGTTCTTCTCGTTGAATTTTTGAAGCATCGCACGGCACCACTAAAAAGACATTTCACCACGAAACACACGAAATTCACGAAAAAAAGACAAAGGAAGAAAATAAGCAGAGAATGAATCAGCGGATGATACGCTCGTATTCGACCTTGGGATAGTGGCCGAAGTTGACCAAGAGGCCGAGGCGGAAGCCGGTGGCCTTCAGATAGTTATGGACCTGGGCGCGGTGAGCATCGTCGAGGTCGGTCATAGCTTTCAATTCCACGATGATCTTGTCGAAGCAAATGAAGTCCGGGATATATTGCTGTTGTAGGCAATGTCCCTTGTAGGAGAGCGCGAGGCCGAACTGGAGACGAGCCGGGATGTTTTGCAGGCCGAACTCGATTTCCAGACACTCCTGATAAACCGCCTCCAGGAATCCGGAGCCAAGTTCTTTATACACCTCAAAACAAGCCCCCATGATCCGATAACTCTCGTCTTTGAAGATTATCTCCACGCCTCACCCTCTTTCTTGTTTTTGTTTTTCTTCTTTTTTCTTTTTTTCGTGTTTTTCGTGTGTTTCGTGGTGAAATTCTTCTTCACGCTCCGTGCAGGCGATGTCGATGCAGTTCGCCGTACAAGTCTTCGCACTGCCCCAAAAGTTCTTTCAGTGGTGTGGGGACGGGTTCGTCCTTCGCTTTGTACGGTTGGAATGTGGTCGTTTTCTCGACGGCGGCATACCAATATTTCGCCCAAACGCCATCCGTTTTTCGTGGTCCGGGGGGCCACGACAGCATCGCTTCGGTGAACGGCACGTTCAAGGCGTCGCACAACAATCCCAGAGTGCGGCGCGGATTGTCGAGTACGTCGCGGGCATCGAGGACGGGCGGTGTGCGTCCGGTGCGCTGCTGGACCTGGCGGAAGATTTCCACTTGCTGCGGCAGGCCGGTGTCGGCAAGCGTCGGCTGCGGCAGAAAATGCAGCAGCGACGTCAACATCTCGCGCGGCTCGCGGATGAGAAAACAGTTCGTCACCTGATCGAGCCAGCCGCGCTCCATGTTCGGCAACAGATGATGGGCCATGTGCTTCTGATAGAAAATGGTTTTACCTTCGGGAATCGGTCCCGTCAGCCAGGCGGCGACCTTGCGCCAATCGTTCTCCTGATCGCGGATGACCTCGTCGGCGCCGGGATGCGGGAGCTTGGTTTGCACGAGATAATGAGCGTAAAACGGCTCATCGCAGACGAAGGTATCGGGCCGATTGCCCCAGGAACGCATCAGCGCCGTGGAGATGTTGCGCGGCCCCGACCACATGGCGATTCGCAGATTTGATGGATTCATCGACGATGTCTCCCCGTTCCTCACTTCGGCGCGAGCCACAGATTTGCGGCTAAATGAAGCCTCCCCGTTGTGGCGGGATCTCCGCCCCCCCGTTGTGGCGGGGTCTCCAGACCCCGCCACGTTCCGCGACCGAAGGTCTCCGCTCCTGCACAGACCTGGAGACCTTCGGTCAGAGCCGGTGGGCCGGTCCGGAGACCGGCCCACAACACGGGTCCGGAGACCGGCCCACAACACGCATCTACACGTGCCTAAAGAACGCTCTAACCGAGGCTATTCTTGGACGCAACCTCGACAACGGCAATGGACCGCCATCGCTGCTTCGGATACCCTAGCAGAGTGAATCCGATCGCCGCATGCAACCGGGGATGACGATGTATCTACTGAAAATGGCGAAGCGTCTGTTGCTGGAAACCGATAAACGGCTCCTCTGGAAGCTGGCCTGGAACATGGGGTTCAAGGGCGCGCTGTCGGTCGAGAAGCACAAGCGCCGGCTAAAGCGCGGCGAGGTTTTTCCGCCGTTTCTGTATGTGTCGATCATCAACAGCTGCAACCTGCGCTGTCAAGGTTGCTGGGTCGATGTCGCGGCCAAGCAGGAGATCATTCAGCCGGAGGCGATGCAAAAACTGATCCGCGAAGCCAAGACGATGGGCAACGTCTTCTTCGGCATCGTCGGCGGCGAGCCGTTCATGCATCCGCACCTGCTCGACATGCTCGCCGAGCATCCCGATTGCTATTTCCAGATATTCACCAACGGCCAATTCATCACCGAGGAACGCGCCAAACGGATGCGCCAGCTCGGCAACGTGACACCGCTTATCAGCATCGAGGGCAACGAGATCATCAGCGACGAGCGCCGCGGCCGAGCGGGAGTTTTCAGCAAGTCGATGCAGGGCGTGCTAAATTGCCTCAAACACAAGGTCTTCACCGGCGTTTGCACAAGCCTGTGCCAGACGAACATTGACGATCTGCTAACGGAAAAATGGATCGACCGCCTCATCGAGATGGGCGTCATGTACACATGGTTTCATGTGTACCGGCCGATGGGACCGGACGCCAATCCGCAGTTGTGTTTGACGCCCCAGCAGCAGTTGCGGGCGCGCCGCTTCGTCGTGGAAATGCGGGCCAAGAAGCCGATCATCATCATCGATGCCTATTACGACGGCGAGGGCCAGGCTTTGTGTCCGGCCGCGACCGGCATCAGCCATCACATCAATCCCTGGGGCGACATCGAGCCGTGCCCCATCGTGCAGTTCACGAAAGAATCGATTCATTCCAGTGAGGCCGATTCGCGGTCGCTGCGCGATAAGTTTCTGCAATCGACGTTTTTGCGCGATTTCCGTGAATTGGCCCAATCGACGACGCGCGGCTGCATCGTGCTGGAGCGCCCGGATTTGCTGAAACAACTGGTCCAGAAACACGGCGCCAAGGACGCCACGGTTCGTGGCACCGCGCTGGCCGAATTGGAGGCAATGCAGCCGCGCACGTCGCAGTACAATCCGGGGCAGGAAATTCCGGAGAAAAACTGGATGTACCGCCTGGCGAAACGCTATTGGTTCAGCGATTTCGGCGTGTATCGAAACCACAATCACCAACAAGCAAGGGCGAGCGGGGTCGCGTAAGCGCCCCGAGGGAATCTCTCACAATCACCAACAAGCAAGGGCGAGCGGGGTTGCGTAAGCGCCCCGAGAGAAGCACTCGGGGCGCTTACGCGACCCCGCTCGCCCTTGCTTGTTGGCGGTTGCGATTAGGGTTTGCTGCCATAGACAGGAGGAGCGTCAGAAGTCGTCGGAAGAGACTCGGCGGGCTTGACCTTCTTGTTCTCTTTTTCCTTCGGGGCGTTGCTCGGGAATGGCGGAGTACTCGAAGGCACGACAGTAGGAGGAGCCGTCGAAGGCGTGGCATCACGAGTAGAGCCAAGTCCTTGCGGCGTAGACCCCGGCACTGTTGGTGGTAATGACTCGCTTACAATCGGCGCGGGCGCCGCACCGCCTGAATAAGAACCACCATCACCACGATCTGCGGTAGCCGGTTTCGCATCCTTTTCGCTCTTCGCTTGCGCCTTCATAAATTTGACCACATTGTCATCGATGATGCCGTCGCCTTCGTAGCGGATGATGAAGTGGAACAGGTGCTTGGGCGGCTTGACCGCGGCCGGCACGGGGTACGACGACGGCGGCAGCGGCTCCGGCTCTCGATAATCCGCGGGAACCACCTTGGCATGGGCCGGCTTTAATCCAGAGACATACGTTGCACTCGCCTTGGGCATGGATGTTTTCAAATCCTTAAGGAAGCCCTCCACCTTTTTCTGGATCGCGGCGGATTGATTGATAATCAAGATGTTTTTCGGGGCATAATAGCTGAGCGCACCCGATCCACCCTGATTATGCCAGGTGGTCGGCTCAATCGTTTGAGGGATCGTCGCGGCGATCCATTTGCCGCAGTCCGCATCAAAGCCCTTGTCGGTCAGCGAATAAATCACGCAGGAACGCTCGTCCGCGTGGCCCCCCGTCAGAGAGACGCTGTAAGGGCTCGAGGACTGAGTCCTCGCCGTTTGGGTTGAGTTGCCGGTGAAAGCCAGGGCCAACACGGCCACCGCCAGAAATCGCAATCGGGCCATCGTCACTCTCCTTCCGTGGAGTTAGAGGTTGGGACGATTTGAATGCGAAAGCCAAATCGCGTCAAGGCGAGATTATATGCTTGCCATCGCCGCGCATGCGGCATACAGTAACGCCGATCCGGTACACAGTCCCCCCTTGCTGGCGCGGCGGGCTAGTGAGGGCCGCCCGCTCTCTCCGCGTGGAGGTTGCCGACCGTTATGGAGTGGTTGTCGTCGCACAAAGAACTCGTCGATGGCATCCTCGCCATCGTGGAAGCAATTTTGCTCGTTACCTTCGTGGCTGCCTCGGCCGTTTTCTTCATCTGGCTTGAACGCAAAGTGGCCGGACGCATTCAGGATCGTCTTGGTCCCACGCGCGTCGGCGGGCGATTCGGCTGGCTGCAAACGATTGCCGACGGCGTCAAGCTGCTCGTCAAGGAAGATCTCATCCCCGCCGATGCGGACCAAATGCTGTTCCGTCTCGGTCCCTATATCGCTTTCTGCGGGGCGTTCGCCGCCTACATCGCCATGCCCTTTGCCAATGGCTGGGTCGCCAAGTCGCTCAGCGTCGGCGTGTTTTTTATTCTGGCGGTGATGTCTACGGAAGTGTTCGGCATTATCTTGGCCGGCTACGGCTCCGGCAGCAAATGGGCGCTGTTCGGCGGCATGCGCGAGGCCGCGCAGATGGTTAGCTACGAAGTGCCGATGGCCCTGTGCGTCCTGGTGCCCGTCATCGTCGCCGGCTCGATGGACCTCAATTACATCAGCAACAAGCAAGGCTACATCTGGAACTGGTACATCTTCCACGATCCGTTTACGTTCCTCGCCTTCTGGACGTACTTCACCTGCGCCACCGCGCAGTGCAAACGCGCTCCGTTCGATTTGGCCGAGGCCGAGAGCGAATTGGTGGCCGGCTTTCACACGGAATACAGCGGTCTCCGCTGGTCGTTCTTCTTCATGGCCGAGTATGGGGCCATGTTCGCCGTCAGCGGCATCGCCGTGCTGCTGTTCTTGGGCGGCTGGCACACGGGTTTTCTGCCGGAATTGAGCACGCTGTTCGGAAGATGGCTGGGCAGTGCCGAGCAGCCGTCGTGGCTGGGATGGGCGATCGGCAACCTCATCAACGTGGGGGTGTTCATCGTCAAGGGCTGGCTCTTGGTGTTCGTGCAAATGTGGGTGCGCTGGACGCTGCCGCGTCTGCGCATCGATCAGGTGATGATGACGTGCATGAAATATCTGCTGCCAATTAGCTGCGTGCTGTTGATGGGGGTCAGCGTCTGGCAGGTCGCGGTCAATCCGTGGGTGGCGCCGTATTTCAGCTATGTTCTGTGTGCCGTGTGCTTGATTCTGTTCGCGTGGATGGCGGTGAAGGTGGTCACGACGCCGAGCCGGCTGCCGGTGTCGGTGACGGGCGCGACGAACCTGTGGAATCGAGGACCGATCCCGCCGGAATTGGCGCAGAAGATGTGAACGAATGCCAGCCCGCAGCGCCAGCAAGGGACGCCCTTGCTGGCGCTGCGGGCTGGCAAAAAAAGGCTGCGACCATCCCCTGTTGTGGCGGGGTCTCCGGACCCCGCCACGGTCCGCGACCGAAGGTCTCCGCTCCTGCACCGTTGGGGAGACCTTCGGTCACAGCCAGTGGCCCGGTCCGGAGACCGGGCCACAACGCGGGGGGCGCTGCGGGCTGGCAAGAAAAGGCTGCGATCAATGGAAATGCTGACCGACGTACTTTTCTACATCCTCGCCGCCATCACCGGCATTTGCGCCCTGGCCGTGGTGGTGACGCAGAACATCGTGCGGGCGGCGGCCTGGCTGCTGTTTACGCTGGCCGGCGTCTCCGGGTTGTTCTTCCTGCTCGGCGCCGATTTCGTCGGCGCAACGCAGCTGCTCGTCTACGTCGGCGGCACGCTCGTCCTGGTCGTCTTCGGCGTGATGCTCACGGCGCAGGGGCCGTTCATCAACATGCGCATCGGCGCGGCGGAATGGGCCATCGCCTTGTCGGTCGGCTTGGTTCTCTACGGCATCCTGGCCGCCAGTCTCGTTATCCGCAACCCGCTGGCCGACGCTCAGCCGGCAGAAGAGATGCCGGATAGTACTATCCTCGGCGAAGCCTTGTTGGGACAATGGCAAACCGCGCCGATCGGCCTGGTCTCCGGCTTGCCGGAAGGCACCCCCCACCGCGAACGAAAACAGATGTCGTATCTCTTGCCGTTTGAAATCGTCTCGGTGCATCTGCTGGTGGTGCTCATCGGGGCCGCCTACCTGGCTCGCGCCAAGCGCCGCCGAGCCGGGTGACGGGGTGACAAGGTGACGGGGTGACAAGGTGAGAGGAGTAAAGCTTATGTCTTTGCAGAGAACACCGGCGGAACAAGGATACATCTCGTTGTCACCTTGTCACCCTGTCACCTTGTCACCCCGTCACCTTGTCACCTTGTCACCCTGTCACGGGAAAGGGAAGAGGAAGGGAGTGAGCGTATGATCCTCGCAGCAGTCGGACTCAATCACTTCCTAATCTTGGGCGCCTTGCTGTTCGTCGCGGGCGCCGTGTGCATGGCCACCAAGCGCAACGCCATCGGCATCCTCATGGGCGTCGAGCTGGTCCTCAATGCCGCCACCATCAATTTCGTTGCCTTTGCCCGTTACAACCCCGTCTTCGCGGTGGAAGGACAGATTATTGCTCTGTTCGTCATCGTGATGGCGGCGGCCGAGGCTGCTATCGCCCTGGCCATCGTCTTGAACTTTTACAACAATCACATGACCGTGGACGTCGATACGGCCGAGGAGCTGAAGGGCTGATCATAATGAACCTCCTGGAACTGTTCGGCGAACATCCCGGCTGGTATTTCGTCGCTGCCACGCTGGTGCCGCTGCTCTCGTTCGTGCTGATCCTCTTGGCCGCGGCGATGTGGTGCGCGACCCGGCCATTCCGAACCACGCCCGCCGGCGCTGCCTTGTTCAAACTCTTCGGCGGCGAAGAGCGCGGCCCCATTCCCGCGTATGTTGCCACGGGCGCCATTGCTCTTGCCTTTGTCTTCAGTCTGATCGGTTTCATCAAGTTCACGGCTCAGCAGAGCACGTTCGAGACGCAAATTGCCCAGTCCCAAAAGCAACTCCATGCTTTGAGTTTGAAGGCGAAGGCGGCGGAGGAGAAAGACAAGCACGAATTGGAAGAGGAAATCGAGGCCGAGGAAAAGAAGCTGGAAACCACGGAGAAGATGTGGGCATCGGCTCGCAATTATGCCTGGAACGGCCACTTCGACTGGCTGCGCATTCGGCCCGCCGGCATGAGCGACCCCGATCGCGGCACCGTCTTGCAGCTCGGCTTCAAAATCGACAGCCTCAGCGCCCTCATGTTCGTCATGGTGACGTTCATCGCCACCTTGATCCACCTGTTCTCGATCGGCTACATGAGCGACGAATTGCAGCCGGAAGTCGAGGATCATCAGGTCCACACGCGCTACGGCCATTTGGTCCGCCGCGGGCGATTCGGCCGCTTTTTCATGTACCTGTCGCTGTTCTGCTTCTCGATGCTCAACCTGGTCCTCGCGGATAACCTCTTCCAGGTGTTTTTGAGCTGGGAGCTGGTCGGCATTTGTTCGTATCTGCTCGTCGGCTTCTATTTCGAGCGGCAAACCGCCTCGAACGCGGCCAACAAGGCGTTCATCACCAACCGCGTCGGCGATGCCGGCTTCATCCTTGGCCTGCTCATCTTGTGGACCAACCTCGGCACGTTCAATTTCGACGAGATTTTCCATCGCATAAGAGCGCCATTGAGCGATTCGCATGGATCGGTCAACGTGGCCGGCAGGTTTGTCCGCGGCAATGTCGATGCGAACAATGTCACCAAGGACGGACAAGGCTTTACCCAGGATGAACACGGCTCGCAGATCCTTCTCTTCCCGCATAAGGAGCCGGAGCATTACCACGCATTGGTTAACCGCGTCTCCGATAATCCCAAGCCGGATCAACACAGCTCGATGCCTTATTGGCTGGTGGTCGCGGCCGGTTTGGGCATCTTCCTCGGCTGCGTCGGCAAGTCGGCGCAGTTTCCGCTGCAAGTGTGGCTGCCCGACGCCATGGAGGGTCCAACGCCGGTCAGCGCCCTCATCCATGCCGCCACGATGGTTGCGGCCGGCGTTTATCTCGTGGGCCGCTGTTATCCGTTGTTCACCTACGAGACGCTCCTGGTCATCGCCTACACCGGCGGCATCACGCTGTTCGTCGCCGCCACCATCGCCATCGTCATGACCGACATCAAGAAAGTGCTGGCCTATTCGACCGTCAGCCAGCTGGGCTACATGATGTTGGCCCTGGGTGTCGGCGGCTGGGTGGCCGGCCTGTTCCACCTGATGACGCATGCTTTCTTCAAGGCGCTTTTGTTCCTCTGCTCCGGCAGCGTCATTTACGGCTGCCATCACGAGCAAGACATGCTCAAAATGGGCGGACTATTCCCCAAGATGAAAATCACCGCCCTCACGATGCTGACCGGCGTGTTGGCCATCGCCGGCATTCCGCTGTTCACCGGCTGGTACAGCAAGGATGCCATTCTCGCCCAGGCATTCGGCTTCATCTATGTCCACCCGCAGCATCTCTTATTGTTCCTGCTGCCCCTGGCCACGGCCGGAATCACGGCTTTTTACATGTCGCGGCTGTGGCTCTTGACTTTCACCGGCAAGCCGCGCGACGAGCATGTTTACGAGCATGCCCACGAATCGCCGTGGACCATGACGGTGCCGCTCATCGCCTTGGCCGTGTGCAGCGTATGCGTCGCCTGGGGCTGGCCGGTCTACGACGCCGAGGCGAGCTGGCTGGAACACAATGTCCATCACGCCCAGCACCACGCCGTCCTCGCCGATTTCGGCAGCATCGACTACACCGTGAGCGAGGATCACGGCGAATACTGGGTCGTCGCCAAGCGCGCGGAGGAGAACGAACGGCTCTACGCCCACTACAACCACCACCTGGCCGGCAACCTGGCGCTTGGTCTGGTGGCTATCGGCATCGCCTTCGCCGGGGTGATCTACTGGAAGCGCCTCCTCGATCCGGCCGAGGCCAAGGAGCAGTTCCCCCGCATCCACGCATTCCTCATGGACAAATGGCGCTTCGATTGGTTGTACAGCGTCATGCTGGTGCGTCCGGCCCTCGTGGTCGGCCATTGGCTGGCGGCGTTCGATCTCCGCGTCATCGACGGCATCATTCACGCGCTCGCCCGATTTGGCGTGTTGCTCTCGAAGTGGGATGGCCTGTTCGACAACCACATCGTCGATGGGCTGGTGAACCTCGTCGGCAATGTAATGTACGACATCGGAGCGCGATTGCGGAACGTGCAAACGGGATTTTTGCGAAGCTACGTGTTGTTTTTGGTGCTGGCCGCCGCCGGGATTTTCATGGTGTTGGCCTACTTCGTGCGCATGGCGACAGCGGGGTAACAACGGCGAGCGGGGTCGCGTAAGCGCCCCGAGAGAGGCACTCGGGGCGCTTACGCGACCCCGCTCGCCCTTTGATGTTTTTTAACAGTGGATTTTATCATGCCTGAAAAAGATCTTCTCTGGATGACCGCGGTCGTCTTCATCCCCAGCGTTTTCGCGCTGCTGTTGATCTTCGTGCCGCGCGGCAAGGAAGAGATCATGCGCTGGCTGTCGTTGGCCGGCACTGGGCTGACCCTGGGCGTCAGCATCGGCATGTTCATCTCGTTTTACAGCGATGTCATCGACCGCAACCTCCGCGGCAACGATCCGCAGGGCCGGGAATGGGTCTCGCTCGATTATCGCCTGGGACAAATTGAATCGGAGCAGGTCGGCGATCCGCAGAAAAGCACCGACTGGTTGACTAGCTATCCGTGGATCGATCGCTTCAACATCAATTACTACATGGGCGCCGACGGCATCAGCATGCCGCTGGTATTGTTGACCACGGTGCTCTCTTTTCTGGCCATGATCGCCAGCTGGAAGATCGATCGTTTCGTGCGCGGCTACTGCATGCTCTTTCTGATCCTGGAGACGGGCATGCTCGGCACCTTCCTGGCCCTGGATTTCTTCCTGTTTTACATCTTCTGGGAGGTCATGCTGCTGCCGATGTACTTCCTCATCGGCGTGTGGGGCGGGCCGCGCCGCGAGTATGCCGCCATCAAGTTCTTCCTCTATACCCTGCTCGGCAGCGTCTTTATCCTTATCGCGCTGTTGGCTTTTTACTTCACCGACGTGCGCGATTTCGTTGGGCCTCGCACCATGAAGGAGGCCGTCGCCCTGGCGAAGAGCGAAGGCGGCGCCGTCACGAACAACCAGGTCGAAATCCATAGTTTTGACCTCGTGGTCCTGCAGCGCGCTGGCAAGGCCGCCCTGCAAGTACTGAACGGCCAGCCGGTGACGACGACCTATGCGGCCGAGCAGGCCAAGGCCAAGATCGAGGAACTCAAGAAACAAAAAGCCACCGCCGAGGAACTCCAACAGGCCGAGGCCGCCTATAACGCGGCCCTTAAAGATCCGGGCCTGCAAGACCGCTTGAAGCAGTCGTTCTTCCAGCCGTGGTTCCAATACACCATGTTTCTGTTCCTGCTCGTCGGCTTCGCCATCAAGGTGCCGGTCTTTCCCTTCCACACCTGGCTGCCGGACGCCCACGTCGAAGCGCCGACGCCGATCAGCATGATCCTGGCCGGCGTGCTGCTCAAGATGGGCGGTTACGGCATTATCCGCATTGCCTATCCGATTTGTCCGTGGGCCGCCGAGCAGCTCGCTTTCTACGTCGCCCTGTTCGGCGTCATCAACATCGTCTATGGCGCCTTCGCCGCCATGGCCCAGACCGATTTCAAGAAGCTGGTTGCGTATAGCTCGGTCAGCCACATGGGCTATGTCCTGCTCGGTATTGCCGTGTGGACGGCGCCGCAACAGTCGCAATATTGGAGCTGGGGCATGAACGGCGCCATGTTCCAGATGATCGCCCACGGCATCACGTCGGCCGGCATGTTCTTCCTGGTCGGCGTCATCTACGATCGCGCCCATCATCGCCGTCTGGACAATTTCCGCGGCCTGTATGAGCCGATGCCGCTCTACGGCGGCATTAGCGCCGTGATCTTCTTCGCGGCGATGGGCTTGCCGGGCATGTGCGGCTTCGTCGGCGAGTTCATGGTCGTGCTCGCCACCTGGAACTACAACACGACCTTCGCCGTGCTGGCGGCACTGACGGTGGTTATCACGGCGGCGTACATCCTGTGGACGCTCCAGCGCGTCTTCATGGGCGAGAACCCGCAGTATCGAAATTATTCCGACATCAGCGTGCGCGAGCTGGTGTGCATCACGCCGTTGGTGGTGCTCTCGGTGGCCCTCGGCGTGCTGCCCAGTTACTTGCTGCTGAACTGGATGGAACCGAGCGTCACTGGGCTGGTGGATACGCTAGCGCGATTTACACTGTGATTCCCCTGGCGAGCGGGGTCGCGTAAGCGCCCCGAGAGATTCCGTTCTCGGGGCGCCTACGCGACCCCGCTCGCCACCACTGTTGTGGCACGGTCTCCTGACCGTGCCACTTCGGCCGACCGCAGGTCTCCCGGACTATCAGGAGACCTCCGGTCAACGCGGGTGGCACGGTCAGGAGACCATGCCACAACACCGGAGACCGTGCCACAACACCGTGTGCCACAACACCGTAGGGCATCCCTTGCTGGCGCTGCGGGCTGGTAAGACAATTGACGGAGCCTCCCATGTTGCCAAACATCGATTTCGGCCTGATTCAGATGGATTGCCTAACGTTTCTGCCGGAGCTATTGGCCTGCGCCGCTATCGTGCTCTTCTTGCTCGTTCGGCTGATCGACCGCTCGCACATGGGATCCTTCGCTCTGGTGATGACGCTGGTCATCCTCGGCGTGAGCATCCTGCAATGGTACGGCAGCTTTGACATCTTCAGAGCACCGAAGGTATCCGACGCGGCGACGGGCGGCGCTTTCCGGGGCACGCTCCAATTTGCCTTCGGCCGCGGCACCGACGCCGGGCTGCTCGTGAACGATCACGTCACCATCTACTTGCGCTGCTTCCTGTATGGCTTCACCGCCCTCATCATCTGGCTATCCTTGACGACCGGCATCCCCGACCGCGAGGACTCCGCCGACTTCTACTGTCTGCTCCTGGGCGCGACGGTGGGCATGGTAGTCATGGCTTCGTCGATTCATTTGCTGATGGTGTACATCGGCATCGAGATGGCCAGCTTGCCCAGCTATGCCCTGGCCGGTTATTTGAAGGGCCGCCGCGCCTCCAGTGAAGCGGCGCTCAAGTACGTCGTCTACGGGGGCGGCGCTTCGGGCGTCATGCTCTATGGCATCAGCTTGCTGGCCGGCCGATTTGGGACCGCTTACCTGCCCGATGTCGCCACGGGTCTGATGTACTCGTTCTACACTCCTGCCGGCGGGATTTTCGATCCCGTGCTGATCCTCGGCGTGCTGTTTATCCTGATCGGCGTCGGGTTCAAGCTGGCGGCTGTGCCGTTCCATTTCTGGTGCCCCGATGTTTTCGAGGGGGCCTCCGCCGAGGTGGCCGGTTATCTGTCGGTGGCGTCCAAAGGCGCGGCCCTGGCGCTGCTCGCGCGCATCACGCTTATGCTGAGCGGTGTCGATTCCCTGGTAAATACCGCCGTCAACGCCCACTGGGACGTCATGGTCCGCTACCTGGTCCCGGCCCTCGCCTTCTTCGCGGCCCTTACGGCAACCTTCGGCAACCTCGCGGCGTACTTGCAAACCAACCTCAAACGACTGCTGGCTTATTCAACCATCGCCCAGGCCGGCTACATGATGATGGGCCTGGCCGCCGTGCGGCCGACCGGACACACGGACCAACTTTTCGAGTTGCCCGGCTTGCAAGCCGTCCTTTTCTATTTGGCTGCCTACCTCTTTATGAATCTCGGCGCCTTCGCCGTGGTGGCTTATCTGCGCAACCAGACCGGCTCCGAGGACTTGGACGATTATCGCGGCCTGGTCCGCCGTTCGCCGTGGATGGTAGTGACGTTATCGATTTTCCTGCTCAGTCTGCTCGGCATTCCGCCATTAATCGGATTCCCCGCCAAGTTCCAGATTTTTAGCGTCCTGTGGGACACAAGCCAGGCGTGGTATCGGCAGGGCGATTCAGGTCGCGGGGCGTTGCTGTTTGGTTTGCTCATCATCGGCGGCATCAACACGGTCATCAGCGCGATGTATTACATCAAGGTGATGAAGGTGATGATCCTGGAGGGCAAGGCGGAGGATTTGGAAGGCCGCGAGCCGGTGCGTCTGCACGAGCCGATCTCGGCCATCGTGTATACGTTCCTCCTCGCCCTGGCGGTCCTCGTCCTCGGCATTCTGTGGAAGCCGCTGGACCGTTTCAGTCATGAGGGCGCGTCCCGCTTCGCCCGGCAGGCAACGCAGGCGGTTCAAGGTCAGCCTCCGCGAGGCAGGCCACAGCCCCCTGTACCTGAGGGTGGCAGGGGAAGGCCTGGGGGGCCGCAAAGGGGGCAACCGAAGGGTGGCGCGAAAGGAAAGCAACGTGATTGATCCGCAGACGCAGACCGTGCTTCAAGACATTCTCCGCCGCGAGAGCCGATCCGTGCTCATGTACGTGGCCGAGGCGTATCCGTGGACCAACTCGACGCGGACCGAGACGTTGACGGCGCTGCAACAGCTCATCGCCGCCGAGCGCGAGGCCGTCGAGGATCTGGGCCGCTTTCTCGTCCGCCAGCGAATCCCGCTGCCGTTTCTCCCTTCTTATCCAACTCACTTCACGACGATCAATTTCCTGGCCCTCGGCTACATTTTGCCGCGCCTGATCGAACACGAGCGCCAGTCAATCGCCGAACTCGAAAGCGACCTGGCAGCGCTGAAAGCTCCGGCCGCTCGCGCCGAGGTGGAAAAACTCCTGGCCCTCAAGCGAAAGCATCTGCCCCAGCTGGAAGAACTGGCTTCCGAGCAACCTCAAGCGAGCGTGACCTAACGTGGCTGCCCTCATCGATACTGCTGTTGTGGCGGGGTCTCCGGACCCCGCCACGATCCGCGACCGTAGGTCTCCGCTACTGCACCGGTTGGGAGACCTTCGGTCAAAGCCCATGGCCCGGTCCGGAGACCGGGCCACAACGCGGGGGCTGGAAGAACTGGCTTCCGAGCAATTTCAAGCGAGCGTGACCTAACGTGGCTGCCCTCATCGATACGCACGCTCATCTGGATGATGAGCAATTCGCCGCCGACCTACCCGCCGTCCTCGAACGCGCCCAGGCCGCCGGCGTCGAGACGATTATCGCCATTGCCACGACTGCGCCTTCGAGCGCCGCCAGCATAGAACTGGCTCAGCGCCATCCCATGCTCTTCGCCACTGCCGGCATCCATCCCAACAACATTCTGGAGGCGACCCCGACCGCCTGGGACGAAATCATCGCCCTTATCCAGCGCGAGCGCGTCGTCGGCATCGGGGAAACCGGACTCGATCGCCACTGGGATACCACACCGTTTCCGGTGCAGGAAGAGTATTTCGTCCGCCATTTGGAATTGGCCCGGCGATGCGGCCGCGCGGTGGTGATTCATTGCCGCGAAGCAGAGGAGGACATGCTTCGCGTGCTGCGAAACGAGTTCGATCGTCATGGCCCCATCCGCGGCGTTATGCACTCGTTCGTCGGCGATAAGGCAATGGCCGAGGCGTGCCGGGCGATGGGACTGTACTTGTCGTTCGCCGGCATGCTCACCTATAAGAATGCGGCCGCCCTGCGCGAGACGGCGGCACAACAACCGCTCGATCGAATCCTTGTCGAGACGGATAGCCCGTATCTGTCGCCGGTACCTCTTCGGGGTAAACGCAACGAGCCGGCCCATGTGATTCATACGGCAGAGTGCCTGGCGGGATTGTTGGGCATCGCGCCGGAACGCCTGGCGGAGCAAACGACCAAGAATGCACAGGCGTTGTTCGGCATGTAGGGTCAGCCCGCAGCGCAAGCAAGGGTTGATCCTTCCCTTGCTTGCGCTGCGGGCTGGCAAGTGCGCGTCCCCTTCCGTCCGGCGCCGAACGCGGTTACAATCGTTTTGGACAGGTCACGTTCTCCCTCGGCGGAGTCCATTCGCGGCAAAGGTATAAGGCATGGCAGTCGGCACAGGCAAGCTGGTCGGCATCGATCTGGGTACTACGTTCTCGGCCATCGCCAGTTTGGACGATCACGGCCAGCCGGTCACGCTGCCCAACCGCGACGGCGACATGCTCACGCCCAGCGCCGTGTTGCTGCTCGACGACGACAGCGCCGTCGTCGGCCAAGCCGCTCTCGACGTAGCCCTGGAGCAACCCGACCGCGTGGCCACGCTCATCAAGCGGCGAATGGGCTATACCAACTATGGCCGGCCCGTCGCCGGCCGCGATTTCCGTCCCGAAACGCTCTCGGCCATTCTGCTGCGAAAGCTGGTCCAGGACGCCGAGCTGCGCATCGGTCCCATCAGCCGGGCCGTCATCACGGTGCCGGCCTACTTCGACGACACTCGCCGCAAAGCCACCAAGGACGCCGGCCGCATCGCCGGCCTGGAAGTGCTCGACATTCTGGACGAACCGACCGCCGCCGCCCTGGCTTATTCGCTCCAGCAGCCGCAACATCCGGCCGGAGTTGCCGCGCTGCCTCAGCAGGAACGCACCGTCCTCGTTTACGACCTGGGCGGCGGAACTTTCGATGTCACACTTGTCCGCCTGTCGCACCAGCACTTTCAGACTCTCGCCATCGAGGGCGACGTGCGCCTGGGCGGCAAGGACTGGGACGACCGCATTGTCGATCACGTTGCCACTCTGTTCCAGAAGCAGGCGGGCATCGATCCGCGCGAGGATCCGCAGGCGCTGGTTAACCTAAGCCACGCCGCCGAACGCGCCAAACGCACCTTGAGCAAGCTGCCGCAAACGACGCTCACCTGCATGCACGCGGGGCAAGTGCTGAGCGTGCCGATTACTCGCGCCGACTTCGAATCGCTGACGCGCGATCTGCTGGTACGCACCCGGCTGACCACGCAACAATTGCTGCGGCAGGCGAAGCTCAGTTGGGACCAAGTCGATCGCATTCTGCTGGTGGGCGGCTCGACGCACATGCCCATGACCGGGCAGATGCTCCAGGAATTGACGGGCAAGCTGCCAGACAATTCTCTGGCCGTCAGCGAGGTGGTGGCCCGCGGCGCCGCCCTGCACGCCGGCATCGTGGCCTCGCAGGATTTCGGAGAGGATCTGTATATGGAGGAGGCCGCCCGCGGCACGCTGGCCCAGGTGGTCGAAATCAACGTCAATGCTCACAGTCTCGGCATCGAGGTCAAACAGGGTCAAGAGCGCATCAACGACATCCTCATTCCCAAAAATACGCAGCTGCCGACGGCGGCCAGTCGGGTTTACTGCACGGTCGTCGAGAATCAGCAGCGCGTCCGCGTCAAGGTTTTGCAAGGCGAGGCCAGCCAGGCCGATGCCTGTATCAGCATCGGCGAATGCTGGATCGAGGGCCTGCCGCCCAATCTGCCCAAGTCCTCGCCGGTTCAAGTGCGCTGCGGCGTCGGCAGCAACGGCCTCATCGACGTGATGGCCCTGGACATGACCAGCGGCAAAATGGCGCGCACGGAGATTCACCGCTCCAGCGGACTGACCGATGAGGAGATCGCGCGCGAGGCCGAATGGGTCCGCAGATTGCGCATTCAGTAGCCGGTTTGCTCAGTCGAAAATCGTTCGGAGCGCGGGTGTCCCGCCCGCTGATGAACGCTCGGATACATCAACGCATTCTCAAGACACTACCCACATCTGGGACTCGGCGAGGTGCTTTTCGCCAAGTATCCGTTCGCGAAGGAAGATGCGGCGCACTGATGGTATCCGAGGGGCGACCGTGAGGGCGCAGACTCCCTTTCCCGCTCCTTCACGGTCGCGGCTCAGCGTTGACCGCTTGTCCTTCGCATGACCGCAAGCCGAAGGCACGTGCCTACGGCTTGCGGTCATGCGAGTTTAGGTTTAAGCATTTCACCTGCGTTTGAAGGTCAGCGTGAAGTCATCAAACTGCAGGGTCTTCGAGCCATTGCCGGCATCGGCGAAAAACTGCTCGAACAGATCGCGCAGATGGGTCGAAGACAAATGGTAGTAATTGTGTTTGCCGTCGCGGCGGAAGCCGACGAGGCCGACCATGCGCATCAGCGTCAAATGATGGCTGACGGCAGGCTGCGAGTACTTGACGCCGGGCTTGATTTGGCCAAGCATTTCGCACAGGGCCGACACGTGCAGTTCGCCGTATTCGGCCAAAGCGAGCACGATCTTCAAGCGCGACGGATCGCCCAGGAGATCGAAGACAGCACACATGCGGTCGATGGTGGTGTCAGAGGTGCGAATCGGCGACGGGGCCGACGGCGCCATTTTGGAAGTAGAACGACTTCGGATGGCGGTAGCAGGGTTGCTCAAGGCTGAATCCTCCACGTCCCGCGCGACAGCCGATCGACGCTGACCTGGCCCTGTCCATCCACTTCGACGGAGCAAGAGCGCCCCGGCGCAAGCGCGCGGACCCTCGGTAAAGGTAAAAAAAGCGTTCTCCCCCAGCAAACTGGGACAAGCATCCGGCGCCGTCCGGGCCGCCGGGAGAGTCAATCCAAAGCAGGACACGGGGAAGGCATCCATCCGCCCAGCGTGGGAACGAGCGTTCCAGGCAAGGCAACGGAACAGAGCCATCCGATGACTGCCTTCACGCCCTGCTTTACGAGTCACTTCGTAGCATATCAACAAATGGATTCGTGTCAATTAAATTCCTGAGAATTTTTTCACCCCGCAATGTCTCAACTGGACCCTTGACCTCTTCGCCTGCCGGACACAACAATAAGACGGAGCCAGCTCAGCGCGGCGAATGGGTCTTGCCGTCCGGGCCGGCCGCGATGCGAGGATCGATCCATGGCCGCGCTGGAGAGGCCCCGGCTACGCTCTCATCTCGCCTGGGAACAAGAAGAGGGAGGAAGCTACGTCATCCGCGACCAGCTGCGTTTGGCGGTTCTCCATCTCCGCCTAAGCAGAGTGGAAATGAGTTGGTTGCACTTGTTCGATGGCCAACGCACTCTCGCGGACATTGAGTCCAAAGTCCTGAGCGACCACGACGGATTGGGGGGACTGGGGGAATTGTTCCACCGGCTGGTTCGGAAACTCGACGATGCTCTCTTTTTCGATGGGCCGCGCTTTCGCTCCCGCCTCCGCGAACATGCCGTCAATCCCATCCGTCCACCCGCCTGCACCGCCAGCTATGGCGAGGATCCCGATCTCTTAAGGCGATCTTTGGAGCGCCTCTTTACCGCGCCGGGCGGTCCCGGCCGGCCCGGCCCGCGCCGGCCCGATCCGCATTTCCGCGCCGCCCTTATTCCGCACATCGACTACGGCCGCGGCGGACGCGCCTACGCCTGGGCTTTCAAGGAAGTCTTTGAACACGCGCCGGCCGCGCTGTTCGTCATTATCGGTACTTCGCACTATAGCTATCATCGCTTCACGCTCACCCGCAAGCACTTTCAGACGCCCCTGGGAATCGTCCCCATCGATCAGGCGTACATTGATCGCCTCGTCGCCCATTACGGTGGCGGACTTTTCGATGATGAATTGCCCGCCCATCTGCCGGAGCACTCGATCGAGTTGGAAGTGGTGTTCTTGCAATACCTGTTTCCCGATACGCCGTTCCGCATCGTGCCCCTGGTGGTCGGCTCGTTTCACGACTGCATCGCCCGCGGCCGCGGACCCGTTGAGGCCGACGACATCGGCCGAATGATCGCGGCGCTGCGCGCCGCCGAACGTGAAACAAAGGAACCGATCTTCTACATCATCAGCGGCGACCTGGCGCACCTCGGCCCGAAATTCCGCGATCCCGAGCCTGTCCATTCCGTACAGCTGGAATCCAGCCGATCTCAGGATCTCGCCCTGCTGCACGAACTCGGTGCGGGCGTGAAGAAGCCGCGCCGCACCTGTCCGCCGGATGCCGCCGCCTATTTCCGTATCATTGCCGACGAGGGCGACGCACGCCGTATCTGCGGTTTGCCGCCCACCTACACGGTCCTGGAAGCCCTCCACCCAAGCCGCGGCGAGGTGCTACACTACGATCAGTACATCCATCCCCTCGGTTACGAGAGCGTCAGTTTCGCCAGCGTGGTATTCTATAAAGATGAACGATAAACTCCCCCAAGAAGAAGTTGCTCCCGTTGCTTGTCCGGATTCCTCGCGGTCGAGCTGCCCTGCCGGCGACGCTCACGACTGCGTCCTCGCCTGTGCCGACGTATGCGCCTTGCATCCCGGCGAACAGGCCGCGCCGATCGATTTCGCCGAGGCGCTGGCGCGTTTCCAGCGCGAGGCCGTTCACGGCGTTTGCAATACAGGCCGCTATCGCATGCCCTATTTCACCTGGGGCGAGGGACCGCCGCTCTTGTTCGTCCACGGACTCGGCGATAGCGGCCATTCCTTCCTCCAGCCGATCTCGCGTCTGGCCCAACATTTCCGCTGCATCGCCTACGAACTGCCGGGCGGCCAGCGCGACGGCGCCCGCTTGCGCCGCTATGCACTCGATCATCTTGTCGCCGACATCTGGATCTTGCTCGACCATTTGGGCCTGCGGCGGAGTTACATCCTCGGCTCATCGTTTGGCTCTACCATCGTCTTGAAGGCCCTGCACGCTCACCCGGAGCGTTTGCCGCGCGCCATCCTGCAAGGCGGCCTGGCCTATCGCCCGCTGCGCCGAGCCGAGCGCTTGCTGTCATACTGGGGACGCTTCCTTCCGGGCCGAATGGCCGGCGTTCCGCTGCGCGAGAAGATATTGCTCAAGACCGCCGGCACGGGCTTCAAAGCGTGCTTCCCCGACGTTTGGAATTATTTTCTGGAATGCACGGGCCGAGCGCGCCTGGCGACGGTTGCTCATCAGGCGTACTTGCTCCATCGTATCGATTTGCGATCGACTTTGCCGCATATTCGCCAGCCCGTCCTGCTCATCTGCGGCGAACACGACCGTGTGGTGCCGCGTCCGCATGAGGAGATGCTGTTGCAAGGCCTGCCCAACGCCGGCCGCGTCACCATCGAAGGCTGCGGCCACGTGCCTAGCTACACGCATCCGGAGATCCTGGCCGAGGTGATTCGACAGTTTCTGACGCCGCCGGTATAATCGATCGACGCTTTCGACTCGACGAAGTGAGATAGTAGAGGTGTGCTCTATGGAACCAACCCAGGAACTTGTTGACAGCATCTATCGGGAACGTGTTCTGCGGGCCCGCCGGACTCCCCTGGAGGAGAAATTGCTGCTCGGCCCCCAGTTATTCGAGGAAGTTTGCGGACGTATGGCAGACGGAATTCGGTATCAGTATCCCGATGCGGATGAGCAGCGCGTTCAGGAAATTCTCCAAGCGCGATTGGCCCTTTATCAACGGCTGAGGAAATCATGACAACGGGAACCGATGCGACCCTGGCCGTAATCGACGCATTGGAGATGTTGGGTGTCCCTTACATGCTGGTAGGTTCTCTATCCAGCAACGTGTATGGAATCCCCCGTTCGACTCATGACGCCGATTTCGTAATCGAATGCGCAGCAGAGATCCTACCGCGTCTCGCAACTCACCTGGGGCCAGCTTATCGCCTCGACCCGCAGATGACGTTCGAGACAGCCACTTTGACCCGCCGGCATGTACTCGCTGTTGCCGGCATCCCATTTACCATCGAATTCTTTCACCTGAGCGATGATCCGCACGATCAAGAGCGATTTCGCCGTCGCCGGCGGGTGCAAACGATGGGGCGCGAAGTCTTTTTACCCACTGCCGAGGATGTCATTATCACCAAGTTGCGTTGGATGCTGAACGCGCGACGCACTAAGGATTCGGATGATGCCCGAGATGTCATCGCCGTGCAGGGGGAGAACATCGATTGGCCCTACGTCTATAGTTGGTGCGATCGGCACGGCACTCGCGCGCTCCTCGACGAAATCCGCAGTTCCATTCCGCCGCTCTGAGCTATCGCAACGTCCGCAGTCCGTCTTGACGCTGCCGCACCCGCTCCGCTAAACTCAGCCGGCCCGGCGAGGCTAGGGCATCACTCCTTCTCCTCGGAAAGGATTCCCGCATGCGCATTTCTTTTTTTCGGCTTTCATCCGTGCTCGTTTTGGGACTACTCTGGGGAGGCGCCGCACATGCCGGTTACATGAACTGGTCGTATCACTGGAGCATCAGTCCCGCGCCGGTCTTCGCCAGCGGTACCGGCACGGTCTCGCAAGCGCTGGGACCCGGGGGCAAGGGGGCGTCGCGCATCCTCGCCGCCGCCGTGACGACCAGCAGCAGCGCCTCGGCGAAAGACCCCGATCACTTCAACAAATACTTCAGTCTGACACTGCACATAACGGATCTCGCCACCCACAAAACGGGCAGCTTGACATTTAACGGCCACATCACCGGCACACTGACGGCCACCAGCACCCACCTGACGGAAACGTTCCGCACGCCCCTCGAGCACGTCAGGCTGGGCAATCACGTCTATTGGGTGGACCTACCCAGCAGCCTGAGACTGGCGGCGCCTGGCGCGTCGTGGATTCCCGCCTATTACGCATCGGTCTGGGTGCAGAACGTCTCGCCTCCGCCGAAGACCACATGGCATCCAATGGCGGCCTCGATCGCGATGGTCCGCGAAGCATCCGTCGTGGCCGATGCGCCCGGGGCCGGGTCCGCGCCGGAACCATCGAGCCTCATTCTCGGCGGGCTGGGCGTTGCGCTTGCGGGATGTGCCGCCGTCCGCCGTCGCCTGGCTTCATTTAAAGCTTAAGCTGGGGTTGACCGGCGCAGGGCGGCGAGTACACTCGCCGCCCTGTCGGGCAAGCCGCTGAAAGAACCGCACCGTGCAACAAGGCCCGGCACTTCGTGATCCGAGGGCCGGTTGACATGCAATTCTGCTCGCAAAAGTTCTTTCTCTTTTTCCTGCTCATTTTCTGCCTCTATTGGGCGGTGCCGTGGCGGCGCGTCCGGGTTGGACTGCTCCTGGCGGCGAGCTTCTATTTCTACGCCAGCTGGAACAAGTGGCTCGCGCTGCTCATTTGCGTCTCCACCCTGCTCGATTATCTGCTCGCCCTGGGCATCGAGCATTCGGCCGCGAACTGGCGGCGCAAGCTGCTTTTGTGCATCAGCTTGTTTGCCAACCTGGGCCTGCTGTGTTACTTCAAATATGCCAACTTCTTCCTATTGTCACTGGATGAAGCGTTAATCGCCGCCGGCGTGTCGACGTGGTTCCGCACGCTGGATGTGCTGCTGCCGGTCGGCATCTCGTTCTACACCTTCGAAGCCATCAACTACATGGTAGATGTGTACCGCCGCCGCATACCGGCCGAACGCAATCTCGGCGATTTCATGCTGTTCATCTTGTTCTTTCCGCATCTCATTGCCGGCCCCATCGTGCGGGCGCGCGATTTCCTGCCGCAGATCAAACGGCCCAAGCGCTGGAGCTGGGCGCGGATGTACCTGGGGACCGGCTATTTCCTCATGGGCTTGGTCAAGAAGCTGGCCATCGCCGATCGCATGGCCGAGTATGTCGATCCGGTCTTCGCCGATCCGTCGGCCTATCGCGGCTCGGCGATCGTCTTCGCCGCCATCGCTTATGCCGTGCAAATTTATTGCGATTTCTCCGGCTACACGGACATGGCCATCGGCACGGCCCACATGCTCGGCTACAAGCTGGCGCGCAATTTCAACTTGCCGTACCTGGCCGTCAATATCGCCGACTTCTGGCACCGCTGGCACATTTCGCTATCGAGCTGGCTGCGCGATTACCTGTTCATTCCGCTGGGCGGCAGCCGTGGCACGCGGTGGCAAACCGCGCGCAATCTGCTCATCACCATGACGCTGGGCGGCCTGTGGCACGGGGCCAGCTGGACATTCGTGTTTTGGGGCGTGCTGCACGGAGTCTTTCTTGTGATTCATCGCGGCTTCCGCGACTACTGCAAGACGGAGCCTGTCCTGGAGCGATTCTTGCGAAGCGTGCCGGGCACCGCGCTGCGAATGCTGCTGACGTTCACCTGTGTCGCGGCCTGCTGGGTGTTCTTCCGCGCCGCCTCGTTCGAGACGGCGTTCGCGTTGTTGCATCGCGTCGTGGTGTGGAGTTCGGGTCTTGGCACGCCGATTCCCATGCTGAATCTGAAATGCACCTTGGTTTTCATGTGGATTTGTCATGCGGTGGCCTATTGGGTGCCGTGGCGAAAGATGTGGCGTCTGCCTGCCCCGATCCAGGGTTTCGCCTACGCCGCGGCGCTGGTGCTGGCGCAAGTGCTCGCTCCCGATGCCGGCAAAGTTTTCATCTACTTCCAGTTCTAAAAGACACGGACACGAATGATGCTCAAAGAGGAAAGTTTCCTGGCGAACGGCCGGCGTCAGCCGGCTGGTAAGTCTGACCAGCCGGCTGACGCCGGCCGTTCGCCTTCCTCGCGCAAGCGCTTGGCCGCCCACACGCGCACATGTCTTTTGTGGGCGCTGGCCCTCTTCGCGGCCGGGCAGGGCGCTGTGCTGATTGCCACCCAAAGCTTTTGGCCGCATCTGCGCGATCCGGAGTTCGGCTACAAACTGAACGCGCTCCGCCAACGACTCGCGGAGGAACCGGATCGGCCCTTGCTCGTCTTGCTGGGAACGTCGCGAACCGGACAGGGCGTGCGGCCCAGCGCCATGCCGGACTTGCGCACGCCCGATGGACGAAAGCCGCTCGTGTTCAATTTCAGTCAGGTTGGCTCCGGCGCGCTCGCCGAGCTGGTGACGCTCCGCCGTCTGCTCGACGCCGGCATTCACCCGGATTGGCTGGCCGTCGAGATCCTGCCCGCCCTGCTCGGCCGGGGCGTCGATGTCTTCGACGCCGGCAGCGGCATCTGTCGTCTCAACTGGAACGATGTGCGCCAGCTCGACCGCTATGCTGCCGACCCCATCACGTTGAAGCGACGCTGGCTCAAGGACCAGCTCTCTCCCTGGCACGCTCACCGCTTTTCGTTCATGAATCATTACGCCAGCGATTGCGTCCCCTGGCGGCTGCGTTTGGATCACTGGAAACAATTAGACCGCTGGGGCTGGTCCGACATTGGCTCGGACAGCCAGCCGCTCGTCCTTGTCCCCGCCGCTCTGGAAGTGACGCGCTCAACGTATTTTGACGATCTGCAACATCTCCAAATCGCGCCGATGCAGGACCGTGCTCTGCGCGATCTGCTCGCCATCTGCCGGCAAGCGGGCATTCCCGCTCTGCTTTACCTCATGCCCGAAGGCACGATCTTCCGCAGTTGGTACGCCCCCGCCGTCAACGCCTGTATCAACGATTACCTGACGCGCCTCAGCCGCGAGCTAAACGTGCCCGTCGTCGATCTGCGAATGTGGATGGAAGATAAATACTTTGGCGACAGCCATCATCTTTATCGCATGGGAGCCAGCCTGTTCTCGCGCCGCTTCGCCCCGGAAGTGCTCGGCTGCCTGGTGCAAGGCAAACTGGAAGCGCTACCGTCTCTCATGGCTCCGCTGCCCCCTACTTATCCGCAAGAGCAACACGATCGGACACCTGCGATGACGCTCAAATCACGGCCGGACCAGCCGGCTTCGCCGACGCTCTCCATCGGCCGAAACAAAGTGAATCCGAGCCGCGCAGGGAACGCAGCGGAGTAAGCGGGCACGCCACGCCGTCGCCTACTCCGCTGTGCTGCGTGCGCGGCTCGGATGGCGAGCCTCGAAAATTGGAGGATTGATGTAAATCAGTTTTTGAAAAAAACCGAACTGGCACAGAATGTCATTTGTTAACCATCGTTCTTCAAAGGAGTTGTAGCTAAAGTCCATGCCATTCGAATCGGATGCTTCATCGGCCAGGCTTCATTGGGAACATGGAGCAAATGGCTACTCCAAGAGCTAAATAACTCCACGCTTACGCAGCAGTGGTCCTGGTTGCTTTAGCGCTATCATAGAGCGAAGTCTCGATAGCAAAATGACATCCGACGGACAGCCAGTCAAAAATAAGGTCCAAAAGC
>Ga0070738_10002171_pt1 | contig 32093 bp, 33 predicted proteins | sample Coa_R2_2_FD_66446 | JGI IMG/M metagenome (GOLD analysis project Ga0070738, IMG submission 66446) | Surface soil microbial communities from Centralia Pennsylvania, which are recovering from an underground coalmine fire - Coalmine... | ecosystem: Environmental > Terrestrial > Soil > Unclassified ...
GAGCTCCTGACCGGAGCCGCAATCGACGAAGAACACTGGGACGCGTTCTTCGGCTTCTATATGGATACGGGCGCGCGCAAATGGGGTCGGCCCTATCTCACCCGCGCCTTTTTCTCCGAGGTCGGCTCGAGCATGGCCGAACATATTCTGCTCGTGATGGCCAAGCGCCGCGGCCGCATGATCGCCGGCGCTTTGAACTTCATCGGCAAGGACGCGCTTTATGGTCGCTATTGGGGCGCAGTCGAAGAGCAACCATTTCTGCATTTCGAGGTCTGCTATTATCAGGCGATCGATTACGCGATCGCGCACAAGCTGGCGCGTGTCGAAGCCGGTGCGCAAGGCGAACATAAGCTCGCCCGCGGCTATGTCGCCGTGCCGACCTATTCGGCGCATGAGATCGCCGATCCGCGCTTTGCTTCGGCGATCGACGATTTTCTGACGCGCGAGCGTCTCGCGGTCGGAGAGGCGCTCGAGGAATATGCCGAGCTCGCGCCATTCAAGAAGGGATGAGCTCTCGTGCAAATCGAATTGAGAAGCGCTAGAAGGAGCAAGATCTGCGACTGTATTCAATTCGAGATGTCGTTCAGAGAGAATTTCAATGCCGCCCTCCTATGACAACGAGAACGTTTTCGCCAAGATCCTGCGCGGCGAGATCCCCTGCTACAAAGTCTATGAGGACGACGTGGCGCTCGCCTTCATGGACATCATGCCGCGCATCGACGGCCATGTCCTCGTCATTCCGAAATTCCCGGCCCGCAATCTTCTCGATGCCGAGACAGAAGGCCTAGGCAAACTCATTCAGCGGGTGCAAAAGGTGGCGCGCGCCGCAAAAGAAGCGCTGGGCGCCGAAGGCGTCACGCTCCAACAATTCAACGAAAAGGCTGGCGGACAAGTCATCTTCCACCTCCATTTCCACATCCTGCCGCGCTGGGAAGGCATCGAGCTGCGTCCCCCCGCGAGCCGCATGGAAGAGCCGGAGGTTCTCGAAGCCAATCGCGCCAAGATCGCCGCGCGGCTGCGCGATTAATCTTCCCGTTCACGGGAAACAAAAAAAGGCTCCGTCCCCGGAGGGACGGAGCCCGAATTCTTTGGCCAGTGTTGCCCCAGCTGCGAGCGCGATTACCGTGGTTTGGCTTCGTCGGTCGTTGCGCCGTCCTCCTCGGCCTCGGCATCACCTTCGGGCAGATCCGGATCATACTCCGGCTCGTCGTCGCCCTCGTCGCTGCCTTCATCGCCCTGCAAGCGGCGAGCCCGCGCCCGGCGCACTTCCGGCTCCGGACGGACCCGCTTCTTGCCGGCTTCCACAATGTCGCGCTCCAGGCGCGGCAGAACCGGACCTTCGGGGAACACGAAGCCGAGCTTCTTGCTCCCGTCTTCTTCCGCCGTGACGACAACGCGCACCGTTCCGCCATTCTTGAGCCGGCCGAACAGAACCTCGTCGGCGAGCGGCGTCTTGATCGTCTGCTGAATGACGCGCGCCATGGGTCTTGCGCCCATATGCTCGTCATAGCCATGCTCGACGAGCCAATTGCGCGCCTCGTCCGTGAGCTCGATCGTAACATTGCGCTCGGCAAGCTGGGCGTCGAGCTGCATGATGAACTTGTCGACGACCTTGGCGATCACTTCCGACGACAGATGGCCGAAAGCGACGATGGCGTCGAGCCTGTTGCGGAACTCGGGAGCGAACATGCGATTGATCGCCTCGATGTCTTCGCCCTCCCGCCGCGAACGGGTGAATCCATAGGCGGCCCGCGCCATGTCGGAAGCTCCGGCATTGGTCGTCATGATCAGGATCACATTGCGGAAATCGATCTGCTTGCCGTTGTGATCGGTGAGCTTGCCGTGGTCCATCACCTGTAGCAGGATATTGTAGAGATCGGGATGGGCTTTCTCGATCTCGTCGAGCAGCAGGACGCAATGGGGATGCTGATCGATTGCATCGGTCAGCAATCCGCCTTGGTCGAAGCCGACGTAGCCGGGCGGCGCGCCGATGAGGCGCGACACGGTATGGCGCTCCATATATTCCGACATGTCGAAACGGGTGAGCTCCACCCCGAGCGCGGTCGCGAGCTGGCGCGCCACTTCCGTCTTGCCGACGCCCGTCGGGCCGGAGAAGAGATAGCAGCCGATCGGCTTCTCGTGATCGCGCAGGCCGGCGCGCGCGAGCTTGATGGCCGAGGTCAGCGCATGTAGCGCGCTGTTCTGGCCATAGACGACGCGCTCGAGCGTCTCGCTCAGATGTTCGAGCACTTCGGCATCGTCCTTCGACACGGTCTTCGGCGGGATTCGCGCCATAGTCGCGATCGTCGCCTCGATCTCCTTGATGCCGATCGTCTTCTTGCGCTTGTTCTCGGGCACCAGCATCTGGCTCGCGCCAGTCTCATCGATCACGTCAATCGCCTTGTCCGGCAGCTTCCGGTCGTGAATGTAGCGCGCCGAGAGTTCGACCGCCGCTTTGACCGCCTCATTGGTGTAGCGCACCTTGTGGAAGTCTTCGAAATAGGGCTTCAGGCCCTTCATGATCTCGACCGCATCCTCGACCGTCGGTTCATTGACGTCGATCTTCTGGAAGCGGCGGACGAGCGCCCGGTCCTTCTCGAAATATTGCCTGTATTCCTTGTAGGTGGTCGAGCCGATGCAGCGCAGCGTTCCCTGGGCCAAAGCGGGCTTGAGCAGATTGGAGGCATCCATCGCGCCGCCCGAGGTCGCGCCCGCACCGATCACGGTGTGGATCTCGTCGATGAAGAGGATCGCCTTCTTGTGGTTCTCGATCTCCTTCATCACCTGTTTCAGGCGCTCTTCGAAATCGCCGCGATAGCGCGTGCCGGCGAGCAAAGTGCCCATATCGAGGGCAAACACCGTCGCGTCGGCGAGCACTTCCGGCACTTCGCCGCGGACGATCTTGCGCGCCAGGCCTTCGGCGATCGCGGTCTTGCCGACCCCCGGATCGCCGACCATCAGCGGATTGTTCTTGTGCCGGCGGCAGAGCACCTGGATTGTGCGCAGAACCTCGGCCTCACGGCCGATCAGCGGATCGATCCGCCCTTCGCGCGCTTTGCGGTTGAGATTGACGCAATAGGCTTCGAGGGCGCCTTCTTTCTTCTTGGAATCGCCGTCCTTTTCCTTTGCTTCGCGTGCCTCGTCGTCCTCGACGCCGCGCGGCGTCTTCGACGTATCCGAAAGTCCGGGCCGCTTGGCGATACCGTGGCTGATATAATTGACGGCATCGTAGCGGGTCATGTCCTGCTCTTGCAGGAAATAGGCGGCGTGGCTCTCGCGCTCGGCGAAGATCGCAACGAGCACGTTGGCGCCGGTGACTTCCTCGCGGCCGGACGACTGGACGTGGATCACGGCGCGCTGGATCACGCGCTGGAAGCCCGCCGTCGGCTTTGCATCTTCGCGTCCGTCGGTGACGAGATTGTCGAGTTCCTGGTCGATGTAATCACGCAGATTCTTGCGCAGAACCTCGAGATCGACCGCACAAGCCCGCAAGACCGCGGCCGAATCTGCGTCCTCGGTAAGACTGAGCAGAAGATGCTCGAGCGTCGCATATTCGTGATGGCGCTCGTTGGCGACGGCGAGAGCCCGGTGAAGCGTCTGTTCGAGGTTACGGGAGAAGGACGGCATGGCGGTCTCTCATTTCTTTTCCATGATGCATTGCAGCGGATGCTGATGCTTCCTGGCATAGTCCATCACTTGGGTGACTTTCGTCTCGGCAACTTCATAGGTGAAGATTCCGCATTCGCCGACGCCATGCTGATGGACGTGAAGCATGATTCGCGTCGCCTCTTCCGGTCCTTTGTTGAAATACTTGCGCAATACGGTCACGACGAATTCCATTGGCGTGTAATCGTCGTTGAGAAGCAGGACACGATACATGTTCGGCCGCCGCGTCTGCGTCTTCGGCCGCGTGATGACCGCCGTACCGGTACCCGGGGGGTCACCGCCCCTTTGCTGGTCCCTGGCCGCCCGTAACGGCATTCCTGGTCTCCATTCTCCTGATCGAAGCCTCTCCCTGTCTGAAGCCTCGGCCGGCTCTCGGCGCTTCGACAACCCGGAAATCATAACTCCGGTTCGCCCGCCTCGACTACCGATTTCATCGCACGCCCCCTCAAGATAGAGACTAGCGGGATTCATTCCACCCGCGGCTTAATGAGTTCAACAAATTGTTTGACGCTTTGATGCCATTGGCTAGCCGTTGCGGCATGCCGGGCAGCGGGGCTGCGCGCCGCATGATGAGCTCCAAAACAAAAAGGCCCGACCATTGTCGAGCCTTTGCCCTGGGGGCTTCAGGGGGTTCGTGTCGAACGCCGCCGTGCCTGCTGAGCTTGCGGGGCCGGCGGCAAGGTTACTTTGGGCTGGCGGCAGCCTGAACCTTTGCGAAAGCCGTTTCGACGGGCTTGAAAGCTTCCTTCGCAAGATTTGTATAAAGCTCGCCAAGCTTGGTCGCCTGAGCTACGAAGCCTTCATAGGCGGACTTGGCATATTCGGATTGAATCTGGATGGCGTTGTCGAGCGACTTGGCGCCGAGCAGCTTCTCCAAATAAGCGGAATTGCTCTCGATCGACTTCTTCGAATAATCGGTCGTCTCGGCGGCGATCGTCTGGAATCCCTTAGCAAGCGAGGCGGCAACAGAACTCGCAGCCTCGAGTTGTTCCTTCCCGAATTTCTGAAATTCATCGAAGTTTGCAGTCATCAGTCTACTCCTTGGGGCTTGGTCAGCCACTGAGGCTGCGCGCATGCAGACCTCAGACCCACGGTTGCGATATAGTGCGTCGCACAAAGATCGTCAAGGAATTTTTGCGTCGCAACATAAGTCTCATCCTGGCACTCTTATAGCGCCTTCTTCTCACCTCGTTAACGAGCGGGTAACCGGCACGCCTTAGCGTCGAGCGCCGGGCCGCTTGCATGTCTGCGCAACCGGATTGCAGCGCGGGGCCTGAGCGCGGCGGACGCCCCAATTCGGCCGCCTTCGCTCCTAACACGATGACGAAACAGGCTTTTTCCGCAAGCCAGCCGCGAACGCGGCGGCCCTGAAAAAGCGATCAGGTGGAATGGGGGCCGAGAGGGTTATGTACAAGCGTCGCGTAGGGAGGCGTTCCCTGCTCGTATCTTTGAGCGTGCTGCTGTCGCTCCCGCCTTGCCTCGTTACCCCCGCGCAGGCCCACCACCGCCACCGCCATTATGCTTGGGCATTCCATCGGCATCATTTCCGGGCCGAGCCTCAACAGGAATCGAACATTGCCGCGATCGTGGTCGACGGCAATTCCGGGCGAGTGCTTTACGCTCGCAACGAGAACGACCTGCGCCATCCGGCCTCGATCACCAAGGTCATGACGCTCTACCTGCTTTTCGAGCAGTTGGAGAAAGGCCGGCTGCGGCTCGACTCGCGCATTCCGATCTCCCGACACGCCGCCGCGCAGGCGCCCACCAAGCTCGGTCTGCATCCCGGCGCCACGATCAGCGTCGATAACGCGATCAAGGCGGTGGTGACATTATCCGCGAACGATATCGCGGTCGCGATTGCCGAAGCGATCGGCGGGGATGAGGAGAATTTCGCCGCGATGATGACGCGCGAGGCACATGCGCTCGGCATGACGCGGACCCGCTACGTGAACGCCTCTGGTCTGCCCGACGACAGGCAGATCACCACGGCCGCCGATCTCGCCCTTCTGGGCCGCGCCATCCAGGAACGCTTCCCGCGCTATTATCATTATTTCTCGACCGAGGTCTTCACCTATAACGGCATACCCAATCGCAATCACAACCACCTCCTCGGCCGCATTGCCGGGATGGATGGGATCAAGACCGGATATACGCGCGAATCCGGCTTCAATCTTCTGACATCGGTGAAGCGCAACGGCCATTATATCGTCGCCGCGGTGATCGGCGGGGCAACCGCTGCAAGCCGCGACAGGATCATGGCAGGCCTCATCGAAAACGAGATCGGCCTCGCCTCCACCCAGCGCACCGCGCCAATGATCGCCGAAGTGGCAGCCGAGATGCGCCACGACCTGTCGCGCGCGATCGCAAAGCCGGTTCCCATTGCAGCGGCGGATCCCTCGCCCATCGGCTCGCTCGCCCCAATGCCTCGGCCTCGCCCCGCCTTCGTTTCCGGCGCGCCCCTTTCGCTCGACATAAACCAGGCCGGAGCGGCGGAGGTAAGGCGTGTCGCCTATGACGGCTCGACCGAGCGGGCAAGCGCTTCGGCGACAACGGCATCGGTGACGACGCCCTCGACGACGACTCCCTCCCCGCTGCGTTGGGTGACGGGACCTGCCGGAAAAGGCGGCGATCCGAAACTTGCAAAGCCGGAGCCGGCGAAAACAGAGCCGGCGCAAACCGCGACGGCGGAGCCGGCTGCCAAGAGTTCGCAGGAGGCGAAAACCTCTCTGCAAGCGTCTTCGCAGACCTATACGCAAGACGCCAAACTCGCCGATCCGCCGCATCCTGTCGGCTGGATGATTCAGATCGGTGCAACAGATGATGCGGCCAAGGCAGCCGCACTCCTCGAGCGCGCCAAAGCGCGCAAGCTTGGCGTGCTCGATGATGCGCAAGCCTTCACGGAAAAAGTGCAGAAAGGCGACGAGACTCTCTATCGCGCGCGCTTCGCCGGCCTCGACGCGGATGATGCGGAAACGGCTTGCCGCAGCCTGAGGAAATCAGGCTTTGCGTGTTTCGCGACTAAAAATTAAATAATTCGCGGGACAATCGTCCAATCGAGAATTGAGATCACTGCGTGCGTGGAGTCAGTGGTGTCGGCGCATCAGAACGTCCTTGGCTTCGTTCACCCGAGCAGCAAGATCGGTAGACCCTCCGCGATCGGGGTGGAGCTTCTTCATCAGCGAACGGTGCGAGCGAACGACATCGTCGCGCGAAGCCCCTTTGTGAAGGCCCAGGACCTCATAAGCCTCATCCTCGGACATCACGCCAGAGCGCGCCGCAGCCTGCGCGCCATGGCCCCACGCGTCGTACCCGCCGTCACCTGCCGCACGCCATCCGGAAAATCGGCGGTCGAAATACGTCTCTAAAAGCCGGGCGCCGTCCGGATCGTCGCGAAAGCAAAGCCGATAGAGAGCCTCGCACTGCGGCCAAGTCATCCGATCGAGGGGCTTGCCTTCGTCGGGGCCGGCGAGGATCACGCCGCGGATAAGCCCTGAGGCGGAATCGACTTCCATCTCGATCATCGCCGAGCGCATCCGCGAAATGGCGGCGCGCCGAAAAATCGGCTTCCTCGCAAAGAGCCAAGACCCCACGGCTCCCAACACGATCGCGACGTCGATCCGGCCGCGCACCAGCAGAACGAGAGCAAGGATAAGCGTCAGCCCTCCCCCGCTCGCACGCAAGGCGCGCGCGAGCTGCGCGGGATTGGCACGCGAAAAGGCTCTCAGCCCATAGAGCAGGAGCCAAAAGATCAGGAGGCCAGCCAGAAGATAAGGCATCAGCGCATCTGCGAAAGCAGGACCTATACCAGACCAAGGGCGGCCAATGTGAGACGCAATTCGTCGGGCATTTCGTCAGCCCCCTTTTCGAGATCGGCCGGCCGGTCCTTGTCGGCAAGGTAACGCCAGCCCTGGAAGGCGCGGAAAGGGCGCGGCACAACGGCAACGAGAACAGGATCGAGCACGAGCCGGCAGCGGGAAATTCCCTCTACATCAACGAAGGGCTCGATGGCCTTGAGTGCCTGGCGCACGCTGATCCGGCCCTTGATCACCCAGTAGAGCGATCCGCCGTCGAGCAATTCATCGGCGCGGCGCGGCACCATCCGCGTGACATGGACGCAGTGATCGCTGCCTTTGGGTCGCTTCTTGGCTTGGTACGCCGCGATATCGGCGATCGAGTCAGCGCCAACGCTAAGCTTGAGAAGATGCAGCGTCATGCTTTCACTTATGCTAGGAATCCCCGATGAACTACCGCAAAAAATTCATCGTCCGGCCGGGAGATAAGCTCAAACTCGCGGATATCGATCCCGCCTTCAAGGCAAGCGAGAAATCGGCGGAGACAGCCGCAGAGGCGATCGAAACCTATCGACAAAGATTGTCGAACCTGCAGAAACTGCTTTACGCCGAGAACCAGCACGCGCTGCTCGTCGTTTTGCAGGCAATGGACGCGGGTGGCAAGGACGGAACGATCGGCCATGTCATGGGAGCCTGGAACCCGCAGGGCGCGACGGTTACAAGTTTCAAAACGCCGACGCCGCCGGAAGCGGCGCATGACTTCCTCTGGCGCGTGCATCCCCACGTTCCCGGCCGGGGCGAGATTGCGATTTTCAACCGCTCGCATTACGAAGACGTGCTGGTCGGGCGCGTGCATAAGCTGATCGATAAAGCAAGCTGCAAACGGCGCTATGAAGACATCTGCGCCTTCGAGGAATTGCTCGTCGGCAACGCCACCAAAATCGTGAAGTTCTTCCTGCACATAAGCAAGGAGGAACAACTCGCCCGCTTCGAGCAGCGGCTCGACGATCCGAGCCGAAATTGGAAGATCAGCGAGGCCGATTACAAGGAGCGCCCTTATTGGGACGATTACATGGACGCCTATGAAGATGCGCTCAATGCGACAAGCAAAAAGAACGCGCCCTGGTACGTGATCCCTGCCAATCACAAATGGTTTCGCAATCTCGCGGTCTCGCAAATACTCGCCGAGACGATGGAAGACATGCACATGCATTATCCGGAGCCTTCGGTGGATCTCACCGAGATCCGACGCCAATATCACGCCGCCTTGGCCAAGGAGAGATCGAGCAGCTAGAGAGCGATGCTCACCGGCTCTCGAAGCTCGGCAGCGTGAAGCTTGCCAGCAGCACCGCTATGATGCCTGCGAGAAATATGCCGTCGAAAGTCCCTGCCCCGCCGATCGAAGCCACCGGCGCACCGAGACCGCGGACTCTGTCGAGGTTGAGCAAATCGGCGCCGATCAAGACACCCATGCTGCCGCTGATATAGGCGAGCGGTGCCGCATAGGCACGCGAGATGATGACGGATACGATCGCGGCCGCAATCGGGGGAACGAAGATCGGCTCCGCGATACCGACGCCGTGTACGGGTGTAGCCAGAAGATGGGCGATGAAGGCGACGCAGGCCGTCGCGATCACACCACTGATCCACAAATCATATTTCAGGAGAAGATAAAGCGAGAGCAGGATCGGGATCACCGCGCCGCCCACGTTGATCGCGACAATCGTGCCCGGCCATTGGACGACAACAGGCACCGTATATTCCATGCCGAAGAACATAATATGTTCGCCCGAGACGACGTTTTGTCCAGGCAATTCGGCGATCGGGATATTGATGGAACTGCCGATCAGCGAGGCGAGGAGAAAGAACAGAACCGAATAAGCGCCGATTCCGGCGCGCGCGAAGGCGTAATGGAGAGCGCGGAGCTCGATGTAGACGACGAGCGCCACAAAGGCCAAAACGAGCAAAAGGAAGAACGGCAGCGAGAGCGGCAGATAATGCAGCTGGCTGACATGCATCGCTTGCCTCCGCGGCCGACCCCTTTAAGAAACCATGCGACGGAAAAAGAATCTAGAGCGCCCGGGCGCGCAAATCCTGCTCCTTCCGGCAGGCAATCAAGCAAGCTCGTATTTTTCGATACGCCAGGTCTCGGCCTGCGCGCCTTTCAGCCAACCGCGATAGGCCGCAAGCGCCATGATTGCCTCCATATAGGCGCGGGCGGGCTTGCCGACTTCGACGTCATAGACATGGAACCGATTGACGACCGGCGCGAACATCGCATCGGCCGCGGAAAATTCCCCGAAGAGAAAATTACCGCCGGCGCCGAATTTCTGCCGCGCATCGACCCATGCGCCTTCCATCCGCTTGACCTCGGCCCAAACCTCCGGCGGCAGGTCTTCGCGCGCCCTGACCGGCCGGCGCATATTCATGGGAAAATTCGTGCGCAGCGCCGGAAATCCGGAATGCATTTCGGCAGCGAGCGAACGCGCTGTCGCGCGCGCTCGCTTGTCGCGCGGCCAGATCGGCAGATCCGGAAAACGCTCCGCGAGGTATTCGATAATGGCGAGCGAATCCCAGACGACCAGATCGCCGTCGCGAAGCGCCGGAAGCTTGCCGGAAGGCGAATGGCGTAGAATATCCGCCCGCGTCGTCTCCTGCGCGAGCGGGATGACGGTCTCGGAAAACGGGATGCCGAAATGGCGCATCAGAATAAAAGGCCGCAAGGACCAAGAGGAATAGGCCTTATTGGCCAAGATCAGAGTGAGCGACATCGTCGGCCGAGCGGAAATGTGGAAGAGGAAGGCAGGATCGGCGATCCTGCCTCTGAGTTGATTACTGCGAGGACTTCGGCGCTTGCGCGCTCTGCCCTTCGGCTTCGGCGCCTTGTGCTTGAAGCGGCTCGCCCATGGCCCTGAGCTCGGCGCTCGCCGCGGCGTGTTCGTCGGCGGTCACTGGACATTCCTTGACCGAGCGCTGGAAGAGATCGACCGCCTGGTCTTTGTCTTCCTTGCTCGTGGCCGGCATGTAGGATTCGCCGATGTAGAAATAAGCGTCGCAGAGCCGCGCCTGGCTGATCACCGGATCGATATTTTGCGCCGCGACCGCGACTTCGTGCGGCGTCACGCGGCCGGCATAGAGGAGCAGAAGCGGCGCGGGCCAAGCACCCATATTGACGCGCAACGACATTTCCTTGATCCGGCTCGGCTCGTGATTGCGCCGCATCGTCATGTCGAGCCAGAGCGCGGCATAGGGATCGCTCGGATCGATTGCAATCGCCTGTTTGAAATCGGCTTCCGCCTTGGCTGTCTGCCCGCTCAGAAGAAGCGCGATGCCGCGCCCCTTATACGCCGTCGCGTGACTGGGATCGAGCTTGATAGCGTCGGAATCGTCGGCGATGGCGAGCATGTAATCGCCTTTCGCGCGATAGGCCTTGGCGCGATTGTTATAGGCATGCACATAGGTCGCATCGAGCTTGATCGCAGCGCTCCAGTCTGAAATGGCGCGCTCGAGATCGCCCCGAGAATAATAATCGACGCCGCGGTCGAAATAGGCGACGGCGCGGTCATGCGGCAATCCGCTCTCGTCCTGCGCGATATGCGAGCAGCCGGTAATGCCGCGATCGAGATCCTGCATCTGCATGCAATCGGCGAAATCCGTTTGGCTCGCCGCGAAAGCGGGACTGCCGAACAGAACAAGCGGAACAGCCACAAAGCCCAAAAACCAACGCATGTTTCCTCCCTTTCCGCCAACGATGCTCTGTTTGAGCATGATCTTTTCGGAAAACCGGGGTTCCATTTTCCGGATCATGCTATGCTTATGCATGATCCTGCCAGAGAACCGGTTTCCACTTTCCGGATCATGCCGAATGGAGATCGCATCCGGCGGGAATTCCAGTTAGCCCCGTCAGTTCGTTGCGGAAGCCGCTGATTTATTTCGGAATGACGGCCTACGCAAGGATTATGGGTGCGGGAACCAAGCGTTCGTCTTGCCGGTCAGGTGATAGGCGAAGAGCCCGATCCATTCATGTACGGCAATTTCGAGCATGCCCATTTCCTGCAGGCCCGCCCGGTCGGGGAGGAAATCGCGAGAATCGCCATAGGTGTGGTAATCGACCGGATAGGCGATGACGTTGAACCCGGCGCAGCGGAAAATGCCCATCGCGCGGGGCATGTGCCAGGCCGAGGTAACGAGCAGAAAGGTCTCGTCCGGTTTCGGCGCGATCAAGGCGCGCGTCAGAACCGCGTTCTCCCAAGTATTGCGCGACCTCGATTCGAAGGTCATGCGCTGCGCCGGCATCCCGAGAGAAATCCAAAGGTCGCGCACGCCCGCCGCTTCATTGCTGCCGCCGGGAAAGAGCCGGGAGGCACCGCCGGTGAAGATCAGCTTCGCCTCGGGAAAGCGGCGCGCCAGAGCGACGCCTGTCGTGAGCCGGGCGGCGAGCGAGTTGAGCGTCGGCTGCTGGCGCGCGAGCGTCAAGCCGACGTCCAGCGCGCCCCCGAGCACGATGATCCCGGCCGGCGGCTTAAGATCCGCTGGCGGGGGAAAACGGTCCTCCAGGCGACGCAGCAGGATACTGCCGAGCGGCGAAAGAGATTCGATCAAAAGGAGGCTCACGGCGGCGAGGCAGAGCGCGCGCCCGATTGGCGCCGGCCGGCCGAAGCTCAATGCGAGGCCGAGAAGAGCAAGGCCGAGAATGAGGCCGAAAGGATCCGCGACGATCTCAGCCAGTTTTGCGATGGTGAAGAACATTGGCGCGCCCGAATCAAAGCCGCAGCATGGCTTTCATCGGGCGCCGAGCAAAGCCCTCGCCGCTCACTCCTCCGGCCTGCCGTCGTCCTCGTCCTCGCGCGCCTCGTCAGTCTGAGGACCAGCGGCCCTGCCGGCTATCGTATAAGCTCCGCTCAGCCAGCGATGCAGATCGATCTCCGCGCAGCGTTTCGAGCAAAAGGGCCGGTCCTCGAGCGTCGCGGGGCGGCCGCAAATCGGACATGGCCGCACCTGCCGCGGCTCTCCTTGCTTCCTGTCTTCCATCGCACGGCCCTAAGGTGACGCGCTCAGACGCGATTGAGCCATAAGACATGGACAGGGTAGCCCTCCCCCGCAAGAAGCGAGAGGGTCTCGTAAAGTGGCAGACCGACGACGCAGGAGTAGGAGCCGATCAGCTTGACCACAAAACCGCCGGCGAGCCCCTGGATGGCATAGCCTCCTGCCTTGCCACGCCATTCGCCCGAGGCGAGATAGGCATCGAGCTCGGTGCTCGAGAGCCGCTTGAAGCGCACCCGCGTCTCGACAATGCGGTGGCGGCGCGCACCTTTCGGCGTGATGAGCGTCAGCGCGGAATGCACGCGATGGGCGCGGCCCGAGAGGAGGCGCAGACATTGCGCGGCCTCGTCGACGACTTCGCATTTCGGCAGGATGCGGCGTCCGACACTGACCACAGTGTCGGCGGCGAGCAGATAGAAGCTCGTGAGTTCCGCATGCGCCTTGGCGACTTTTGCAGCGGCCTCGGCCTTTTCGTCGGCGAGCCGCGCGGCGAGCACGCGCGGCAGCTCGCCCTTTTTCGGCGTCTCGTCAAGATCGGCAGGCAGGAGCGCGTCGGCATCAAGCCCGACCTGTTGGAGCAGCTCGAGCCGGCGCGGCGAAGCCGAAGCAAGAATAAGCTTGGGCCGCCAGGTTTTTTCGCCGCTCAAGGCTTCCTGCTCCGCACGCTCTGATCACTTGAAACGATAGGTGATGCGACCTTTGGTCAGGTCGTAAGGGGTCATTTCGACGAGGACCTTGTCGCCGGTCAAGACACGGATGCGGTTCTTACGCATCTTGCCGGCCGTATGCGCAATGATCTCGTGATCATTCTCGAGCTTGACCCGAAAGGTCGCGTTCGGCAGCAACTCGGTAACGACGCCTGGAAATTCGAGCAATTCTTCTTTCGACATTTGCTTCCTTCTGTTTGCGGCCCTCTTCTGCGCAGGATCGTGCAATCTCAAATAGGTGCGGATCGGCGCGGACCCTAATCGAGAACGGGGCTTTTGTGAACTGGCGAAGCTTTCGCTCCGGCATAACTTGCACCGCTCAATCGGGCCCTGCGGCATGGGTGACCGCAAAGCGGCGATAACGGATCACGGCCAAGGGAATCGTCGCCAAATAGACGAGACTGAGGACGGCCAGCATTTCCATCGGGAAAGTCGCGAGCAAGAGCACAACGACCGCGACCCCGAACAAAACGGCGATGACATATTCGCGCGGTACGCGTCCGATTCGCTTGCCGGAGAAATGCGGAATGCGGCTCGCCATCAAGAGCGCGATAGCGAGAACATAGGCGATCTCGAACGGCGCGAACCAATGCGTCGCCGGCACGTCGAAGACCGACAGATTGAGATAGAGCGGCAGCAATCCGACCACGGCGCCGGCGGGCGCCGGCATGCCGGTGAAAAAATGCGCGTGCCAAGACGGCTGGCCCTGATCCTCCGCCGTGACGTTGAAGCGCGCGAGGCGCAATGCGCAGGCGATCGCAAAGACGAGGACCGCGAACCAGCCGAGACTCTTCAGCTGATGCAAGTTCCAGAAATAGAGGATGAGGCCAGGCGCCACGCCGAAATCGACGAAATCGGCGAGCGAATCGAGCTCGGCGCCGAAGCGCGATGTGCCGCGCAGCACGCGGGCCAGGCGCCCGTCGAGCCCATCGAGGATTGCGGCGATGATGACCGCCAGAACGGCGATTTCGAACTGGCCTTCGACCGCAAATCTGATGCTGGTCAGCCCCATGGAGAGTGCCAGCAGCGTCACGAGATTGGGCAGAATGATGCGCAGCGGTACGGGGCGGAACCTGCGGGTGCGGACAAGGCCGAGGCGCCGCCCCTCGCCCTCGATTCCCTCGCGGGTGGTCAATGCCGGCTCGTCCGGGTGCAGCGAGAATTTACGTTGGGATGATGGATTCATCGCGTCCAGCATAAAGCATGAGAGCGGGATGCGAAAAAGCCAATCGCGGGCCTTTCGCATAATCAGCCATCAAGCTATTGAAATCGATATGATTTTAGATTTTTGACCGTCCGATCCCAAATCGCCGCATCAGCTCTGTTTGAAGGCGCGCGGCAGCCCCGGACGGAAATCGGCGATTACCGTCTCCCCCGCGATTGCGCGCGCGCCCGCCTCGACGAGCAGGCGCGTGCCATGCGGAAGATAGACATCGACGCGCGAGCCGAAGCGGATGAGGCCGAAGCGGTCGCCCGCCCCGATCGTCTGCCCGACCGCTACGAAACAGAGGATGCGGCGCGCGATAAGCCCGGCAATCTGCACAACGCCTACTCTTCCCTGCGCCGCATCGATGACGAGCCCATTGCGCTCGTTATCCTCGCTCGCTTTGTCGAGATCTGCGTTGATGAAGAGCCCCGGCTTGTAAACGATCTTGCTGATCCGTCCGGCAACCGGCGCACGGTTCACGTGACCGTCGAAAATCGACATGAAGATCGAAACGCGCGGCAAGGGCTCGGGGCCGAGCCCGAGTTCGGGGGGTGGGACGCTCGCCCCCGTCGAAGCGATCAGCCCATCGGCCGGCGCGATCACCAAGTCATGATCGAGCGGCGTCACGCGCAGCGGATCGCGGAAGAAATAGGCGCACCAGATCGTCAGCACGAGAGCGATCCAGCCGAGCGGCGCATAAATGAAGAAGAGCACCAGCGTTACTATGGCGAAGATCGCGACGAACAGATAGCCGTCGGGATGGATCGGGACGATCTGCTTGCGAACCGAATCGAATATGTTCATGGCCTACTCGTTTGCAGCGCGCGCAATAGGCTTTGCGCGCGGATCACGGGATGATCACAAGAAAGATCACGGGATAACGACAGAGTTCAGCCGAGTGCAACGTCGATATCCTCCGGCGTATAGGTCTGCCCCACTTCATTCGGGCTATCGGCGAGGCTGACGTGCTGCGTCGCGGGCTCCGCTTGCGCAGCGCGACGCAGGATCTCTTCGGCGCGCCGCACTTCATTCTGCCGGTTCCACATCGCCGCATAGACGCCGCCCTGGGCAAGAAGCGCGGCATGCGCACCGCGCTCGACGATCTCGCCTTTGTCGAGCACGAGGATTTCATCGGCATTGACGACCGTCGAAAGGCGATGGGCGATGACGAGCGTGGTTCTGCCTTTCGAGACGCGATCGAGCGCCGTCTGAATTTCCTGCTCCGTGAACGTATCGAGCGCGGAAGTCGCTTCATCGAGCACGAGGATCGGCGGCGCTTTCAGGATCGTGCGAGCGATGGCCACGCGCTGCTTCTCACCGCCCGAAAGCTTCAGGCCGCGCTCGCCGACCTGCGCGCCATAGCCGCCAGGTACGCTCTCGATAAAGCGATCGATCTGCGCGAGCCGCGCGGCCTCCTTCACATCGGCCTCGCTCGCCTCGGCGCGCCCATAGCGGATATTATAACCGATCGTATCGTTGAAGAGCACGGTGTCCTGCGGCACCATGCCGATCGCGGCGCGCAAGGAACCTTGCGTCACGTGCTGGATATCCTGCCCATCGATCATGATCCTTCCAGACGAGGGTTCGTAGAACCGGAAGACCAGTCGCGAAATCGTCGATTTTCCGGCGCCCGAGGGCCCGACGAGCGCGACCGTCTTGCCGGGCGGCACATCGAAGCTCACGCCCTTCAAGATCTCGCGCGCCTCGTCATAATGGAAGAACACATTCTCGAAGCTGAGATGGCCGCCGGATACGATCAGCGGCTCGGCGTCCGGCCGGTCGGCGATCTCCGGATGTTCGGCCAAAATATCGAACATCATCTCGAGATCGATCTTCGCCTGGCGAATGTCGCGATAGACCATGCCGAGGAAATTCAACGGCTGATAGAGCTGGATCATCATGGCATTGATGAGCACGAAATCGCCGACGCTGTTGTGTCCCGCTTTTATGCCGGCAATGCTCATCGCCATCACCCCTGTCAGCCCGAGCGTGAAGATCACGGCCTGGCCGAAATTGAGAAAGGTGAGCGATGTATAGGATTTGACGCTCGTCTCCTCGTAACGCGCCATGGATTTGTCGTAGCGGCGCGCCTCGCGCGCCTCGGCGCCGAAATATTTCACCGTCTCGTAATTGAGCAGCGAATCGAGCGCCTTCGTGTTGGCATCCGTGTCGCTCTCGTTCATCGAACGCCGGATTCCGATCCGCCAATTGGTGGCGCTGAATGTAAAGGCCGTATAGGCGAAGATCATCCCGGCAACGGCCAGCGTGTAGCGCCAATCGAACTGAAAGAAGAAGACGGCGAGGATGAGCATGAATTCCACGCCGGTCGGCACTGCGATGAGCACGACGGTGCGCACGAAAGTCTCGATCGCATTGCGCCCCCGCTCGAGGACGCGGGTGAGGCCGCCGATCTTTCGCTCGAGGTGGAAACGCAGCGAGAGAAGATGGAGATGGACAAAAACGTCGTAAGCGAGCCGCCGTACCGCGTGCATCGCCACGGCGGCAAAAAGAGCATCGCGCGCCTGCGTGAACCCGGCCATGGCAATGCGCAAGAACCCGTAGGACAAGGTCAAGAGCAGCGGCCCGGCAATGAATCCGAACATTCGATGCGGCGCATGCCCATGTCCGACCAGGGCATCGGTCGCCCATTTGAACGAATAAGGCACCGCAATCGTGACGACCTTGGCGAGAATGAGCAGAACGAAGGTAGCAAGAACCCGCCATTCGAGATCGCGCCGGCCGCTCGGCCAGAGGTAGGGCCAGAGCTTGCGCCAGGTGTCGGAAAAGCTCGGTTGTAGCGGCAAGCGCGCAGCCGCCTTCACTTTTTGCAGCATTTCAACTCGTCAGCAGGCCGAGCGGCCTTGCAATTCTGGGTCAGGGCTCGAGGCTTTCAAGCGGGATATAGGCGCCAGCGGGGCAAAGCGCACGCCGAGCCCGGCGCTCAAACCTAATTGGTGACATGCGGCAGGACGAAAACCTGCCCCGGATAAATGAGGCTCGGGTCGCGAATCTGGCTGGCATTGGCCTCATAGATGAGCGTGTAGCGAATCCCATGGCCGAAAACTTTGCGGCTGATCCGCCAGAGGCTGTCGCCGCGCGCCACCGTGGTCGTCTGGATCTGCGGGACGACGGCATCATTGACGCTCGGGGAGGACGGCGCTGCCGCGGCGACCTCTTTGCCCGAGCTCTCGTTCGCCTGGTTCGTCTCGAGCGCGTTCTGGCTCAGCGCAGGTGACGCGGGCGCAGGCGCCGGTGGCTGAGCCGGCGCGGGCTGCGGCGCCTTGGGCATGGGTTTCAATGGCACGTCGGCCTCAGCCACATTGAAGGGAACGTCGAAAGGCACTTCGGCGCGCGCCAGCACCTTCCCCGAGTCGTCGATCAGATCGGCGCGCACTGAATAATGGCCCGGCGACACGCCCCTTTCTATCGTCAAGGACCAATGTCCGTCGGGTCCCGCCGTCACGTCGGCGAGCGGCGTGCCATTGAGATAGATTCGCAAATGCGCGCCGGGCGTCGCCGATCCAGAAGCATAAAAGCCGCCGTTATCGACTTCCGCAGTTTTGAACGTGACTTGCGGCTGGCCCGTCTGAGCTTGCGGCGGCGCAGGCGGCTTCGCCGTATCGCTCAGCACGACGCTGGGCTTGCCCGGCTCGGCGAGGGCCACGACGACATTCTTCTGCCCTTTCGGCGGTACCGAAACGGCGACGTTCTGATGCGAATCGATCGGCGTTCCATCCTTGCCGGTGCTGCGCAGGAGGAGCACGTAACTGCCCGGCGCAAGCGGCGGCGGAATGATCACGAAATTGCCGGCACCGTCGGCGCTCACTTTGGCAATGATCCTGTCCCCGGCAACGAGTTCGATCTTCGCGTCCGGCGGCCCATGTCCGGCAACGACCGCATCGCCGGAAGGCTCGACGCGCACCGTATCGAAGGCGGGAATGTCGGGGGTGGCCGTCGGTTGCACGGGCGGGGCTTCGGATTCGGCCGTGATCTCGGGCTGCGGAGCAGGCGCGGTGTTCGGCTGATCGGGTTCTGCCGCTGTCTCCGGCGCACCGGATTCGTTCTGCGCCTTGGCGTCCGGCGCCTGAACCGAAGGCGGCACGACCGCCTGTTCATTGGCCGGCGCAGCGGGGCTCGGCGCCGACGCGCCTTCCTGTATTAAGCTTGATGCGGCAAGCGGATGCGGCGGCCAGCCCGGCAAAAGGCCTCGCCAAGCGAGACCTGCGCCGACCGCCACAACGCTTCCTCCCAACAGGAGAGCTATGATCTGCGAACGCGTCATGAGCCACCCTTCGCCCGGATACATAGCCTGACTGTCATCGAGCCGCCACACGATTTACGGCCGTTTCTTCCTGTTGGCGCGAATTTGCGGCCGGTCAAGCCAATTTTGGCCGAACAACAACGGAAATTGCACGCTGCGCTGCCAAAGACGGGGCGATTTCGCCTTGACCGCAAACGGATGTGCGGCGACAAGCGCGCCATGAATGAACTCAGTCAAACCGCCCCTCTCGACACTCAATCGACACGCTTGATTCGCAACGTCTGCGTCTATTGCGGCTCTTCCTCCGGAACCGATCCGATCTTCAAAGAAGCTGCGCGCGCGCTCGGCCGCACGCTCGCCGCGGCGGGGATCGGGCTCATCTACGGCGGCGGGGGAACCGGGCTCATGGGCGCAATTGCGCGCTCCGTCCTGGAGGCCGGCGGATTGGTGACCGGAATCATCCCGGAATTCCTGATCGAACGCGAGGCGATGTTGGACTCGGCGCAAAATCTTCTCGTCGTGCCCGATATGCATAGCCGCAAGCGGCTCATGTTCGAAAAGGCCGATGCCTTCGTCGCCCTGCCCGGCGGTATCGGCACGCTCGAAGAGCTGGTCGAGCAATTGACGTGGGTCCAGCTCGAACGCCACACCAAGCCCGTGCTCATTGCCGATGTCGCGGGCTTCTGGCGGCCGCTTTTGGCGCTCTTCGCCCATATGCGCGCACATGGCTTTATTCAGCCGAGCTTCGAAGTCCGTTTTCTCGTGGCGGAGAAGATCGAGGACGTGCTCCCGATGCTGGAAACAGCCGCCGCCAGGACGGCGGCGCGGGGGCGGCGGGAGAGCCTCGATCCACGACTTTAAATTCCGCGCCTTTAAATCAGACGGCCGGATTGCGCTGGCATTTCCGCCCTCCCGCTCTAATCTGAAATCATGGCCTTGCCCATCCATGTCATCGGCGCCGGGCTTGCCGGGTCGGAAGCCGCCTGGCAGATCGCCCAGAACGGCTTGCGCGTCGTCTTGCACGAGATGCGTCCCGTTCGAGCGACGCCCGTGCACAAAGGCGGCGATTTCGCCGAGCTCGTCTGCTCGAATTCTTTCCGCGCCGACGATCCGCTGACGAGCGCGATCGGCATTCTGCATCGCGAAATGCGCGAGCTCAATTCGCTGATCCTGACCGCAGCCGATGCGCATAAAGTGCCGGCCGGCGGCGCGCTCGCCGTCGATCGCGAAGGCTTTGCGCGGTCCGTAACGGAGCGCCTTCTTGCCTGCCCCAGCGTCGAAATCGTCCGGGAGGAGATCGGCGCAATTCCGAGCTGCGAATGGGATCAGGTCATCATCGCTACCGGGCCGCTCACCGCACCCGGTCTCGCCGCGGCGATCCGCAATCTCACCGGCGAGGAAGATCTCGCCTTCTACGATGCGATCGCACCGATCGTCTATCGCGACACGATCGACATGTCGAAAGCCTGGATGCAGTCGCGCTACGACCGGCAGGGGCCTGCGGGCGACGGCGCCGATTATATCAACTGCCCCCTCGACCGCGCTCAATACGAGGCCTTCATCGACGCTTTGCTCGCGGCCGAAAAGACGGACTTCAAATCCTTCGAAGAGACGCCCTATTTCGATGGCTGTCTGCCGATCGAAGTGATGGCGGAGCGCGGCCGAGAGACGTTGCGGCACGGGCCGATGAAGCCTTTCGGCCTCACCAATCCGCATTCAGCGCAGAAACCCTATGGCGTCGTGCAACTGCGCCAGGACAATCGGCTCGGCACGCTCTTCAATATCGTCGGATTCCAGACCAAGCTGAAACACGCGGCGCAAATCGCGCTCTTTCGCACGATCCCGGGGCTCGAACGCGCCGAATTCGCGCGCCTCGGCGGCCTGCATCGGAATTCTTTCTTGAACTCGCCGAAGCTCCTCGACAGCCGCCTGCGGCTCAAGGCCGATCCGCGCCTGCGGTTCGCCGGCCAGATCACGGGCTGCGAAGGCTATGTGGAAAGTGCCGCAATCGGCCTGATCGCGGGGCTTTTCGCGGCCTCGGAAAGGCTCGGCCGGCCGCTTGCGCCGCCCCCGCCAACGACCGCAATCGGTGCGCTGCTCAATCACATCACCGGCGGACACATCATGACGATCGATGCCGGACATTCGTCGTTTCAGCCGATGAATGTCAATTTCGGCTTGTTTCCGCCGCTTGCCGGCCCGCTCGATGGCAAAAAGGGCTTCGACAAGGCGCAAGGCAAGAAACGGGCGATCAGCGCCCGCGCCGCAGCCGATCTCCAAGCCTGGCGCGCCGGCGCCTGGCCGATTGCAGCCGAATAGCGTCAGGTCAAGCCTGCCTCGACTTTGCCGCGAGTCGTCTCTATTGGCTGTTTAATGCCAAGCTCAGCCTTCGCAGAACCGAGCATGCCGCAAGCTCCCCGCTTCTCCAGCTCCCGCACGGCCGACGCTCTGCGTTTCAGCCTGGCTGGAAGCTGGACGATCGATGCGGCGCAAATCCTCGAGGCCAATATCGCCTCGCTTGTCGCTCAAGCGCAAGGCTGGCGCCGCGCGATCTTCGACCTGAGCGGGCTCGAGCGGCTCGACACCTCGGGGGCCTGGCTCATCGATAGAACGCGCCAGAACCTCAAGACCAAGGGGGTCGAGACGCGCCTCGAACATGTCCGGCCCGAATATGAAATACTGCTCGCCGAAGCGCATTACCGCGCCTTTCCGCAATTGCCGCGCCGGCACAAACATCTCGCGTTCGAAATCGCCGCGGACGTCGGCGAAAGCATCGTCGCGACGGGCCGGGACATTTTCAATGCCACCGCTTTTCTCGGCGAGGTCGTGACCTGTTTTCTCAAGACGCTGATCGCGCCCGCCCGGTTTCGCGGGACCTCGGTGATTTTCCATCTCGAGAATTTCGCCTTTCGCAGCATGCCGATCATCGCGCTGATCAACTTCCTCGTCGGAGGGATTGTCGCGCAGCGCGGCATTTATCTGTTGCAGAGATTCGGTGCGCCGACTTACGCGGTCGATCTCGTCGGCATTCTCGTTCTGCGCGAATTGAGCCCGATGCTGACGGCGATCATGATTGCCGGGCGCTCGGGCTCGGCGATCACCGCCGAGCTCGGCTCGATGAAAATGCGCGAGGAGGTCGACGCGCTGCACGTCATGGGCTTGCGACCTGTCGAAGTTCTCGTCGTGCCGCGGCTCTTGGCCCTGATTCTCAGCTTACCGATCCTGACCATCGTTGCCGATTCTGCCGCGCTCTTCGGTGGATTGCTCGTCGCCTGGGGTTACGGTGGGATCAGTCCGGAAAGTTTCATGAACCGCCTCCAGAACGCCGTCGAAACGAGCGATTTCTGGGTTGGCGTCGTCAAAGGGCCTTTCATGGGCCTCGTCATCGGCCTCATTGCCGCAACCGAAGGTTTCGCGGTCGCGGGCTCGGCCGAATCGCTCGGCCGGCAAGTCACCGCTTCCGTCGTCAAGGCGATCTTCATGGTGATTGTCGTCGACGGAATCTTCTCGCTGTTCTTCACCTCCATCCATTTTTGAGCATCGGCCCGTAACGGATAAGTTTCGGCAAACCAAAGACCTGGAGCCAATGGACAAGCTGAACGACAACGAGACGGCCCGCCCGTCCGCGGCGCAAGGACAACTTGCGATCCGCGTGCGCGATCTCGTCGTCGGCTTCGGCGAAAAGCTCGTTGTGAACGGCCTCGATCTCGACGTTCTCAAAGGCGAGGTCATGGGTTTCGTCGGCGGCTCGGGAACGGGCAAATCGGTGCTGATGCGCACCATTCTCGGTCTTATCGCCAAACGGCGCGGCACGATCGAGCTTTTCGGCACGGATCTCGACCGGCTCGATATTTCCGAACGCAAGCGGCTCGAGCGCCGCTTCGGCGTCATGTTCCAGCAAGGCGCTCTGTTCTCCGGCCTGACCGTCAAGCAGAACGTGCAAGTGCCGCTCCGCGAACACCTCGACCTGTCGGGCCGGCTCGCCGACGAGCTCGCCATGCTCAAGATCGAACTGGTCGGACTGCAGCCCGATGCCGCGGATAAATATCCGTCGGAATTATCGGGCGGCATGATCAAGCGCGCGGCGCTCGCCCGCGCCCTCGCGCTCGATCCCGAGCTCGTCTTTCTCGACGAGCCGACGTCCGGATTGGACCCGATCGGCGCGGCTGAATTCGACGAATTGATCGCTACGCTGCAGAAGACGCTCGGCCTCACCGTCTTCATGGTCACACACGATCTCGACAGTCTCTACGCGACCTGCGACCGGGTCGCGGCACTCGCGGACGGAAAAGTCATAGCCAGCGGCCCGATTTCCGCCATGCTTGCCTCCGATCACTCGTGGCTGCGCGCCTATTTCCACGGCGAGAGGGCCCGCCAGCGCGATTTGGAAGCAAGGCCAACCCGGTCAATAGCTCTACGCGCGAGATGACGTGATGGAAACTCGGGCAAACTACGCTCTGATCGGAGCCTTCACTCTCGCGGTCCTCGCGGTGGGCTTCATCTTCGTCTATTGGCTGCAAGGCACCAACCATTCCTCGGCCGGCACGAACACCTATAAAGTGATCTTCTCCGGCTCTATCGCGGGTCTCGGCGGCGGCAGCTGGGTCACCTTCAACGGCGTGCGCGTCGGCGAAGTCAAAGAGATCGACCTGATGCCGCAGGATCCGGCGCGCGTCTATGCGCTCATCAACGTCGAGGGACGCGTGCCGGTGCGCACCGACACGAAAGCGCGGCTCGCATCTTCGGGACTGACCGGCGTTGCATCCGTCGCTTTGCAAGGGGGCAGCGTGAACGCACCTGCGCTCGGGAAGGCGGAAGACGGCGGTCCGGGCGTCATCATCGCGGAACGTTCCGATTTTCAGGACGTGATGGAGGCGGCTCGCCATATCGCCGGACAAGCTTCGGATCTGCTCGATAAGACCAACAAGCTCGTCGACAACAATTCCGGGCCGCTCACCGCCTCGGTGAAGAACGCCGAGAAATTCTCCGACGCGCTCGCCGCCAATTCCGACGGCATCAAACAATTCATCGCCGCCGTGACCCAGGTCGGCCAATCGATCGGGCCGCTTTCGGAAAAACTCTCGAAACTCGCCGATGACACGGACGCAGTCGTCAAGGCCGTCGATCCGGAGCAAGTCAAATCCACCCTGAAGGACGTGGCCGATCTCTCGGCCAAGCTCGATGCCGCCGCCGGAAAGATCGACGGGGTTCTCACCAATCTCAACGGATTCCTCGCGACCGGCGATTCGAAAGGTGCCTTCGGAGAGATCGCGGCCGCCGCAAAGTCCATCCACACGCTCGCCGACAACCTCGATCTGCGGACAAAGGAATTGACGGCCAATCTCAACCACTTCACCGGCTCGGGCCTCAAGCAATACGAGGCGCTCGCGGTCGATGGCCGCAAGACTCTGCAAGACATCGACGAAGCCGTGCGTTCTATCGAAGCCAATCCGCAACAATTCATCTTCGGCAAAAAGCAGGACGTCCCGGAATACAGCAGCCGCGCTGAGCCTGATCCCAAATTGCGCTAGCGACTTGCCGCCTCTCCTTGGTACTATTCCGCCGCCTTCCGATGGCGATTCGTCGCCAGGAGGTCCTTAGCGCAAGGGATTTTCGCTACGCCTCGAGCTCTTGCCGTCGACCGGGCACTTGCAAAGGCAATCGGGCGAAAGTTTCCTTTGTTTTAACGTGTCGGGGGTAGCTGTCGCGCATAGGTTGCAGCGCTGCGTACGAACCTCCTCCAAGTCCATACTTGGCCATGACGGCCAGGCCACCGATCCGCCTTCGACGATACGAGTCCACGGGCGGATAAAGGTGCGACATGCTTTCTTCTCTGAATGCCTACGGCGGGTTGTCCGCGGCCGAGATCCTGACGTTGTTCGGCGCCAATTCCTCATCCTCACCATCAAGCGCCACGTCCGCGAACGCCGGCCAATCGGCGTCGGCCGGGATCTCCGCATCAAGTGCCAGCGACCCGGCAAATGCCATCAGGGCGATATTGGCGCAGGCGCAGCTCACACAGGCGCCGACGGAATCAGCTGGGGCGGTTCGGCGATTGCTCTCGCTGCACAGGCGGCCTATGCCGCTCAGATGGGCAGTTCGAGTTCTCTTTTTGGTGCAAGCGTCACAGTCTTATCGCCGGACGCCATTCAGCAAATCGCCGATTCCGTCTCGGAGATCAATGAAGATAAAATAGGTATTTATGCTCAAAATGGGGACGTTTCGAGTCGCATCATCGTAACGGCAGCCGACGCGGTCAATATCTCGATTGGCAACGGTGCCTTGTCACTAACAGCTGCAAGCGCAGCGATTCCAAATGGACTTCCGTCACTAACAAGCATTCAGCAAGCCTACAGTGAGCTGAAATCTGAAGATGAGGGGACTAACTGGGGCGGCATATTTGATGGGAATTTCACACTCGTTAAGCTTCCGCCGAACACCTTGGGTGCGCTCGGTGGCAACGTTGTTACGTTTGGGTCAAACGGGAACAATTGGGCTCTCGTGTTACCCCAAAACACGATCAGTATCACAGTGTCAGAAGCTCTAATTAGAGACTGAGCGCCTTAGTTCTTGTCGCCGGTGCGCTTACGGGACGACCTTGAATATGACCCCGTCTCCTGATGCGCCGCCACTATTCGTTGTGCCGTAGAGATTGCCAGCCGAGTCCATCGTCAGGCCGCCATCTGGAACGGCCCCGTCGCTGCTGCCTCCGGTAAAGAAGTGCAAGACAGTGTAGTTATAGCCGCCGGTCCCGTTCGGTGAGAACTCGAACACCATCCCGTCGTTTGAAAAGAATCTCAGCAGGATTGCCCGCGATCCGACAGAAAACCTGCCTAGCGCTTTCGTGCCGAGATCTTGTTTTTCGCGGGCCGGCCGTGCCCTTTCGCCAGATCGCCTTTTTCCTCGCTTTGTGCCTTGCGGCTTGCACCAGCAAGCCGCCCGCTGCCTTCGACCTCGATCCGGCGGTTGATTTTACCCCGCAGCACGCCCGCCGCGGCCAGCTTGCAGTCGGCCTGCCGGAAGCTACAAAGCTCATCGATTCGAACCGGATCGTCGTCCGTACAGGCGCGGATTCGGTCGCCTATCTGACCGGCGCGCGTTGGATGCAGCGCCTCCCGCCCCTGGTGCAGGCGCGGTTGATCGAAAGCTTCCAAAACGCCCACGTGCTGCGCAGCGTCGGGCCGCTCGGCATCAATGCCGATCGGACGCTGAACACCGAGATCCGCCGTTTCGAGGTGGACGTGGTGAGTGACAAAGCCTTTGCCGAAATATCGGCAACACTCGTCGGAGCCGACGGCCGGGTCGTCGCCACCAAGACCTTCTCCGCCGAGGCGCCGGCACCGCATGACGATGCGGCAACAGTGACCGGCGCGCTCGATAAGGCGCTCGCCGAAATCCTGCACGAAATCGTGGTTTGGGCCGCACCGAAAGCTGAATAATCCGGTTCCCAATTCCGCTTCCAATGCACTAGAATCGGCGCGCGCGGTATCGGAAGCAAGCTTCCGAGGAGGAGGGAGGTTCCGTATGTTTAATTTAAACGAGATTTTGCAAAATGCCCAAGGCGGTCAAGCAATCAACAACTTAGCGCAGCAATTCGGCCTATCGCCGGAGCAGGCGCAAGCCGCAGTCCAGGCTCTGATCCCTGCCCTTTCGGCAGGACTTGCCAAAAGTGCGGCGCAGCCCGGCGCGCTCGGCTCGATCATCTCGGCCGTCACCGATACCGACCACCAGGCTTCGTTTTCGAGCCCGGCGGCGGCGCAATCGCCGGCTGCAGCGCAAAAAGGCTCCGATGCACTCGAGCAGATTCTAGGCTCGAACCATATCGTGCAGCAGATCGCCCAGCAGGCGTCGCGCGTGACCGGGCTGCGTCCCGATCTTCTCGCCCAAATGCTGCCTGTGGTCGCTTCGATCATCCTGGGCGGCCTTGCCACTTCGCTGCATAATCAAGGGCTAGGCGGCGTGCTCGGCCAATTGGCGAGCGCGGTGGAACAGGGCAATGTCGGCGCGGCGACCTCGAGCGGCGGCGGGCTTATGGGGATGCTGACCAATTTCCTGAACAGCCTCCTCGGCGGGACGTCGAGCACGACTTCGACCAACGCCGGCGTCAATGCGCTGACCAAAATGTTCGCGCCAGGCAACCTTCCGGCGAATATCACCGAGTCGGGATTGCAGGAATCGATCGGCAAGATCTTGAGCAGCGGAAAGCCTTGATAAGGCCAATCCTCAGGTCAAATTGGAAGCGATCGGACCATAAAATTTCGACGAGATCGCAACTCCGATTGCGCGCGCGCCGACGACGATCACGACGGATATCAATCCGGCAATGAAAGCATATTCGATCGCGGTGGCCGCGCGCTCGTCAGATAAGAAATGACGGATGATCCGCATGTCTGCCTCCGCCCTCCTATCTGCGCAAGGAGGAATGGAGAAAAGGTTAAGCGCGGGGCGGCGAAGCCCGCTTCCCGCCCGCCATTGCAGCCGAATGCCGGCTTGTTTATTTAACCTCTCGCGACGGCGACGGGGGTTGCGGCGTTCCCGACTTTGGGAACTAGAGCCAAAGGATTGAATCCATTCAGTCTTTGCCGAACAGACCTCGCCGATCGCCGGCTGGCGTTCGGCCAAGCCGTCTCATGCCGACAGAACAGCGAAAGCTAGGACATGGCCCGTGACGTTTCGGATCTGACACCCATCACGTCGCGCGATCAGCTTGTCGCCTGGTTCGAAGCCGGGACCAAACCCGCGGATCGATTCCGGATCGGCACCGAGCACGAGAAAATTCCGTTTTATGTGCGCGATCATGCGCCCGTACCCTACGCGGGCGACAGCGGCATTGGTGCGCTCCTCGAGGGCATGAAGGATGTGCTCGGCTGGGAGCCGATCATGGAAGCCGACAAGATCATCGGCCTCTATGACGAGGCGAGCGGGGCTGCGATTTCGCTCGAACCGGGGGGCCAGTTCGAACTTTCAGGCGCGCCGCTCGATTCGACTCACGCAACGCAAGCGGAGATCGAACGCCATTTTGCGGCACTCGCCAAAGTGGCCGGCCCGCTCGGCATCGGCTTTCTCGCATTGGGCATGTCGCCCGCCTGGCGGCGCGATCAGATCCCGAGAATGCCGAAGCGCCGCTACGAGATCATGTTCAAATATATGCCGAAGGTCGGCGCGCTTGGCCTCGACATGATGCTGCGCACCGCGACCGTGCAAACCAACCTCGATTATGCGAGCGAAGCCGATATGGTGAAGAAGCTGCGCGTTTCCTTGGCGCTGCAGCCGCTGTTCACCGCATTCTTCGCCAATTCGCCCTTCGCCGACGGCAAGCTCAACGGCTTTCTCTCGATGCGCTCGGAGATCTGGCGCCATACCGACCCCGACCGCACCGGAATGCTGCCTTTTGCCTTCGAGCCGGGGATGGGCTTCGAGCGTTATGTCGATTACGCCCTCGACGTGCCGATGTATTTCGTCAAACGCGGCGAGCACTACCACGACGTCGCGGGGGCAAGCTTCCGCGATCTCCTGGCCGGCAAACTGCCGGACCTGCCGGGCGAACAGGCGAGACTCTCGGATTGGGCCAACCATCTGACGACGATCTTTCCCGAAGTCCGCCTGAAGCGCTTCCTCGAAATGCGCGGCTGCGATGCCGGCCCCCTGCCCTTCCTTTATGCGTTGCCGCCGCTTTGCGCGGGCCTCTTCTACGACAAGGCTTCACTCGATGCCGCCTGGGATCTCGTGCGGCCCTGGAGCGAAGAAGAGCGTGCGCGGCTTCGCGCAGAAGCGCCGCGGATTGGACTGGGTGCGAAGATCCGGGGGCGCAGCCTGCGCGAGATCGGCGAGGATGTGCTTCGCCTTGCGCGGCAAGGCTTGGCAGGTCGCAACAAACGCGATTCCGCCGGCCGCGACGAGACCCATTTTCTCGACCCGCTCGATGCAGTCGTCAGCGCCCGCACGCAAGGCGAAGATCTGATCGAAAGATTTAAAACGCGATGGGCAGGCTCGGTCGAGCCCGCCTATCGAGAATGCGCCTACGAGGCTTGATTAGGGATTAAAAGAATCGTCGCCGCCCACGCGCAGATGCTGCGGGAAGTCGGTCGGCTCGAGCGTGTTGGTGCGCATCGCGGCGGTCGTCGCCCCGGCACTATTGCTGCCCGGATCGTAATTGAGGCTGCGGGCGCCGAGTTCGACGCGCAAATGGCCGCTGGTCCGCACGCAGGCGGATGTGCCTTCGACCGGAACGAACCCTGGCCCATAGGCGGCGCAATTATCGATCGCCATCCAACGCGCCGCATCGGGAGGCAAAGCTTTTTCGCCGGCCTGGCTCGAAGAAGCCAAGGGCAAGACAAAGAGGCTCGAGGCAAAGAGGACGCTCGCGCGCGTGATCAAACTCATGGTTCCGAAAGCCTCACGGGTCGCCCCAGCGCATAATTTCGTAAGAATCGTTTGAGGCAATATCGTGGAGCAGATGTGCAATTGTTCGGAACGCGCGATTGTTCACAGTGAATGCGCCGCGATCGCGCGAGCGTAATCCGCAAGATTATGCGCTCGTGACCAGGATGCTTTGGGTCGGATCGATCCAAAAGCATGAATGTGATCGATTCTAAAGATTTAGAGCGTCGATTCCGATCTAGCGCCAATCGCCGAGAATTGCCTGCACGAGGGCAAGGGCGGCAACCGCTGCGGTATCGGCCCGCAGGATTCGCGGACCGAGCGAGAGGCGAAGCACGCAAGGCCCGGCAAGAATTGCGGCCCGTTCCGCCGCATCGAACCCGCCTTCGGGCCCTATCAGAAGTGCAAGTGGCCGCGGCTCGGCTTTGACCTTTTGCAGTTCGGCCACAGGATTGCCGCCATCCATTGCTTCGTCGCAGAAGACGAGAAGCCGTTCTTCCGGCCAACCGGCGAGGATCAAATCGAGCTTTCTCGGCGCGGCAATTTCCGGAACCGTAAGGAGCCCGCATTGCTCGGCGGCTTCGATGGCATTGGCGCGCATCCGTTCGAGGTTGACCCGCTCGGCCTGAGTGTGGCGCGTCAAGACCGGCTGCAACAGGCTCGCGCCCATTTCCACAGCCTTTTGCACCATGTAGTCCTGGCGTGCGTGTTTCAGCGGCGCAAAGAGATAATGCAGATCGGCGCCGGGCTCCTGTGGCCGGATCTGGGCGAGCGCAATGAGCTCCGGATGGCGCGAACTCGCCGACAGCCGCGCCCGCCATTCCCCATCGCGGCCGTTGAATACCGGGATTTCGGCGCCATCGGAAAGTCGCAATACGTTGCGCAAATAATGGGCTTGCGCAGCATTGAGCTCCACCCGGCCGCCGGTCGAGAGCTGCGCCTCGACATAGAGCCGGCGCGGGGTGAAGTCATTGCGTGCCATGTGATTTCTCCGGCCGGTCAAGTTGCCGACCGCATGAAGGATTTGCTAAAGCATCGGACTCGAAATCAGGTATCGGTTGGAATGAATCCGATGCTCGAACCAAGTGTAGAGCGGCTGGTCCGATTTAGTTCCGCTCTACGGGAGCGAAGGATCACGTTCAAGATATGAGGGCTTCTATGCCGCCAAAATCCGCGGGTCGCCCGCAGACATTGGTCGCGCTTTGCGCCGTTTTGGCGTTAGCGCTGCCCCTCTCTTTTGCGATCGTTGCGCCGTTGCGCGCGGCCGAATGTAGCGAGGACATCGGCAATCTGGCGAAAAAGCGCCAGGGGATCATCGACGACCTCAACAAGCTCGCCAAAGCTTCGCCCAAGGGCCAGCTCGATCCGGCCGTCTCCTGTCCGAAGCTGCGCAGCCTTGCAACGGCAGAAGAGAACCTGCTCGCCTATCTGCAGAAGAACAAGGATTGGTGCATGGTGCCGGACGAGGCGATTGGCAATCTCACCAAGAGTCTCGGCCGTTCCAAGACAGTCGCGAGCCGCGCCTGCGCGATGGCCTCCGCGATCAAGAAGAACCAAGAGGCCGGCGGCCTCGGCGCCCCGCAGAAATTGCCCGCCGGACCGCTGTGAGCGCACCGCCAGGCCTGCCGGATGCTGCGATTCTCCTGCGGCATGTGCCGGAACCTTGGCATTCCTATATCCAGCTCGCCCGGCTCGATCGGCCGACCGGCTGGTGGTTGCTTCTGCTTCCGTGCTGGTGGTCCTCGGCTTTGGCGAGCCTCGCGCAGCATGCGCCACTGAACCTCTTGCACCTCGCACTCTTCTTGGTCGGCGCGATCGCAATGCGCGGCGCCGGCTCGACCTATAACGACCTGATCGATCGCGATATCGACGCGAAAGTCGCGCGCACGCGCGGCCGGCCTTTGCCCTCCGGCCGCGTCAGGCCGCGCACAGCCGCGATCTTCCTTGTCGCGCAAGCGCTCGTAGGGCTCGCCGTGCTCCTCTGCTTCAACCGTTTTACCGTCGTGCTCGGCATCGGTTCGCTGGTTCTGGTTGCGATCTATCCATTCATGAAGCGCGTGACCTTCTGGCCGCAGGCCGTTCTCGGTCTTGCGTTCTCTTTTGGCGCCTTGATGGGCTGGGCGGCCATTTACGGCCGCCTCGCGCCGGCACCACTGCTCCTCTATCTCGGTGCGATCCTTTGGACCATCGGCTACGACACCATCTATGCGTTGCAGGACTTGACCGACGATGCCATTGCCGGCGTGAAATCGACCGCTTTGCGTTTCGGCGGGCAGGTCCGCAATGCCGTCGGATTGGCCTTTGGGCTCGCGCTTGTCGCAATGCTGCTCGCGCTCATTGCGGCGCACGCCCTGCGGCCTTTTGCGCTTGCCGGGCTCCTCGGGATGGGCGGACATTTTGTCTGGCAAGTGAGCAAGCTCGACCCCGCAGATCCGGCCCTGGCCCTGCGGCTCTTTCGGTCCAATCGCGATGCCGGATTGATCCTGTTCGCGGGGCTCGCCGGCCAGGCTTTGGCGGCGATGGTTTGATCAAGGGCAAAGGGGCAAATCACATTGCCCTAGCCCTCCCCGCGAGCTGGGAGAGGGCATCACCATTCGAGCTTTTGCGGCTTAGCATCGGTAATTTCGTAAAAATCCGATTTCGAGCCGACGAAAATATGCTCCTCGATCGCAAGGCCGGTCGGCCGGTCTAGCGTGCCGAGGGTCACATAGGTTTCATTGCTTGGCATGGCCTTCCAGAACAGATTGCCGCCGCAGCGCGTGCAAAAGCCGCGTTCGACATTCTCGGAAGAGCGATACCAGGCGAGAGTCTCGCTCTTGGCGAGAAGAAGGTGCTCCGACCGGCAACTCGCCATCACGGCGAAATTGCCGCTGGTTCGACCACATTGCGAACAATGACAGGCAAGCGGCGACGAAAGCTCGCCATGAATCTGATAGCGGACCCCGCCGCACAGACAGCCGCCGCTTTTCATAGCCCCTCCGGGAATCGGCCCGTTTGCAGGAAAGCTGCCCGAGCGAGCGCCAGCCGGCTAGGTGCCA
>Ga0070738_10002173_pt1 | contig 32083 bp, 31 predicted proteins | sample Coa_R2_2_FD_66446 | JGI IMG/M metagenome (GOLD analysis project Ga0070738, IMG submission 66446) | Surface soil microbial communities from Centralia Pennsylvania, which are recovering from an underground coalmine fire - Coalmine... | ecosystem: Environmental > Terrestrial > Soil > Unclassified ...
GGTGCGCGGCGGTGTTGCGCGCGGCTCGCTTGCCGACATGATGAGCCAATTGAAGGCGGCCGGACGCAAGGAATTTCCGCTCGTCATCAAGGGCGATGTGCAGGGCTCGGTCGAGGCGATCATCGCCACGCTCGAAAAGCTCAACACGGAGGAAGTCGCCGCACGCGTCATTCACGCGGGCGTCGGCGGCATCACGGAATCCGACGTCACCCTGGCCGAGGCCTCGAATGCCGTGATCATCGGCTTCAATGTGCGTGCTCACAAGGAAGCTCGCGCGCTCGCCGAACAGGCCGGGATCGAGATCCGCTATTACAACGTCATCTACAATCTCGTAGATGACGTGAAGGCGGCGATGTCCGGCCTTCTGCCACCGACTTTGCGCGAGGAAATGCTCGGCAACGCGCAGATCCTCGAGATCTTCACGATCTCCAAGGTCGGCAAAGTGGCGGGATGCCGTGTGACCGACGGCACGGTGCAGCGTGGCGCCAACGTCCGGCTGATCCGCGACAATGTCGTCGTGCACGAAGGCAAGCTCTCGACCCTGAAGCGTTTCAAGGACGAGGTGAAGGAAGTTCTCGCTGGCCAGGAATGCGGCATGGCTTTCGAGAATTATCAGGACATGCGGGTCGGCGACGTCATCGAATGCTACAACGTCCAGGAGATCAAGCGTTCGCTGTGAGCCGGCCTGTTCCTCAGGAAGCTGCGGGGACCGCGACCGAATAACAGTTGCGGTCGCCGCAACATTGGAATAAAGCCCCCGCCTTGCTCCGCCGGCTCCCCGACGAGCCCGGACCAGAGGCATAAGCGCACGCATAACCCAATCCAAACCAACCCGAAATGAAACTGTGCCGGCGCATGCCGCCGGCCGCCCTCCTCGAGGGTCAGGACGAAACGAAATGTCACGAGTTCATCATTGTGGCGGCGCGCCTTCGCAACGTATGTTGCGCGTCGGCGAATTGATCCGCCACACGCTTTCCGATCTTCTCGCCCGCGGCGTCGTGAAAGATCCGGTGCTCGAAGGCCACGTCGTCACCGTGCCGGACGTGCGGATGAGCCCGGATCTCAAGCTCGCCACGGCCTATGTGATGCCGCTCGGCGGCAAGGATATGGACGCGGTGATCGAGGCGCTCGATCGCCACAAAAAGTTCCTGCGCAGCGAGATCGCCGGCAGGATCAATCTTAGATATGCGCCTGACGTCCGCTTCAAGCCGGATGAGAGCTTCGAGGAAGGGGCCAGGATCGATGCGCTCCTCGATTCGCCGCAGGTGAGACGCGATCTCGTGAAGGACAAGCAAGAACAATGAACGCGCCGCGTTCGACCCGCGTGGAGGTCAATGGCTGGGTCGCGCTCGACAAGCCGGTCGGCATGACCTCGACCCATGCGGTCGCCAGGCTGAAGCGCATGTTCAATGCTAAAAAGGCGGGTCACGCCGGCACGCTCGATCCGCTCGCCTCGGGTATCCTGCCGGTCGCTTTCGGCGAGGCGACGAAGACCGTGTCCTTCGTTCAGGATGGCGAAAAGACCTATCGCTTCACCATCGCCTGGGGGGCCGAGACGGATTCGGACGACGCCGACGGCACGATCGTCGCGACGTCCGATCATTTTCCGGAGCTCGAGCAAATTTCAGCCGCGCTGCCGGCCTTTACCGGACGGATCCTGCAGCGCCCGCCGGTCTTCTCCGCCATCAAAGTGGCGGGCGAGCGCGCCTATGATCTCGCGCGCGACGGCGAAATGCCGGTGCTCGCGCCGCGGCCGGTCGAAATTCATTCCCTGGAGCTGATCTCCTTCGCGCGCGAGAGCGCGACTTTCGAAGCGCGTTGCGGCAAAGGGTTTTACGTGCGCGCGCTGGCGCGCGATCTCGGCCGGCAGCTCGGCTGCTATGGCCATATCGCAGCCTTGCGGCGGACGCGGGTCGGACCTTTCGACGAAGAGGGAAGCGTGACCCTCGATGAGCTGGCGGATGCGCCGGCGCAGGCACTCTTGCGCGTCGAGGCAGGCCTCATGGAAATGCCGCAAGTCCTGGTCGATCGCAATGCGGCGGCCCGATTGCGGCGCGGGCAGTCGATCCTGCTGCGCGGCCGCGATGCGCCGGAAACGGGCCCGGCCTATGCCTCCTGCGGTGGCGTCGTCGTCGCCGTTGGCGCCGTCGAGCACGGCGAGCTCGTGCCCGGCCGCGTCTTCAATCTGCCCTTCTGATTTTATTGGCAGACCACGTGCAGATCGTGCGGATCGCTGCTCGCCCAGGTGCATCCGGGATCGGGCGCGATTTTGCCTTGGTCTGTCATGTGGACATGCGGCGGCAGCGTCGGTGCAGCGCTCTGGGCGGCCGGTGACGAGGAATCGCCGGGTGATGACGGCTCTGAGCTTTGCAGCGCCGGGGCGGAAGACTCGGCGGCCGGCTCGGCGCTCGGCAGGCTGACGGACGAGGGCGATGCCGCGCTCGAAGAATCGCTCGATGGCGCTGAGCTCGCGGGTGTGAAGCTCGAATCCATCGCGTAAGATTCGCTCGACGAAGCCCGGTACCACCCGAAAATGCCGACCGCCAAAATGACCGCGGCGGTTGCGCCGGCGCAGACCCAGCCGCGCGGCTTGCGGCCTGCAGCTTCGAGGTTCTCGGGCGTTTGCGCCGTGCCCGATTGGGGCGAGGCGGCAAGCAGGGCAAGATCGGACGGCAGGCCGGGATTTGCGGCTTCGAACTTGGCAAATTGTGCCGGAAAGAAAGCCTTCCCGAAGACGATCAGATCGACATAACGCGCCGTCGTCGGCGGAAAGGCGCTCGCGAGCCGCGCGAGAAACGCGAAGAACGTGCCCTTGATCCGGCGTTGCTGCTCGATGATGCCTTCCGGATTGACGGAATAGCCAAGCTGCCTTCCGACGAGCAATTTCTGCATGGCGGAGACTGCGCTCGTCACGTTGCCGTCGATTGCAGCGACCGCGAGCCTGTCGCCCGTATAGACCATGGCCCGCTCATAAGGCAGCAAGAAGATGTTGAAGACGAGCAGATGCTGGGCGGCGCGGATGACCCAGCCGAGGACGCCCGCCTGTTTGCGCGCACGCATATAGCCGATGAACCGCCCGACGATCCAGCGGACCTCGTCGTCGCTCACGCCGCTTTCGAGCAGTTCCGAATTCAGAAAGACAGCGCGCCGGAAAAAGATATAGCGCATATAGGCGTTGAAATTGCCTTGCTCGTAAACGAAGATGAACAAGCGCTTGTTGTAGCCAAGCCTTGCTTTGAGCTCCTCGGCGATTGCGTTGATGCGCGGATAGTTCAGCTCCGAAACCAAGATCGAATTGCCGATCAGCCGGGCGAAGAAGATCTGCGCGCCGATCCACAGGACCAGGGCGAAGGCGGGTACGACAAGAAAAATCGTACCGGCGATCAATCCGATCGCAATGACGGGGAAGAGAATGATGGAAAAGACCAGCGCCAGATAGAAGCGGCGATTATGCAGCGGATGAGCAAAGGCATAAAAAAGGCGATCGCTCATCGGTCCCTGATTGACCGACATTCCTGCCTCCCTGACAGTGAATTCGTGTACAGTGAATTCGCGTAATGTGCATGAACTCGAAATCCAAAAGCGTCACACGTTCGCCCGTGCGGGAAATCATTTCCGGCGCAATCCGCGACGGCAAATCCAAACGGCGGTCTCGCCCGGCAAACGAAGCGCATCTTGCTTGCCAAAGGCCAGCGAGCCTTGGGCACTAAACCATTCGTGCCGGTTCTCTTCAAATTAAAATTGGGTGATAAATAGGTTACGGCGGTGGCGGGATCGGCGCATGGCGGACGTTTTTTTGAGCTATAAAAAAGAAGACCTGCCGATTGCAGACCATATCGTTGCGGCGCTGCGCACCGAAGGGTTTTCGGTCTGGTGGGATGACGGTCTCACGCCGCGCACGGCCTGGGACGCGATGCTCGAGAAGGAAATTGCCGCGGCTGCTGCGGTCGTCGTGCTCTGGACTCCGCGCTCGATCGGCTCGGATTGGGTGCGCACCGAGGCCCACTACGCCGACGATCGCGGCAAGCTCGTTCCGGTCATGGTGGAAGCCTGCACGATTCCGCTGGCCTTCATGTTGAAGCAGACGATCAATCTTTCCGGCTGGCAGAGCGACCGCAACGATCGGCAATGGCGCAAGTTGCTGACCTGGATCGCCGATCTTGCCGGCTCCAAACCGGGCAACGCCAATATTCCGCAGGCGCTCGGCGCAGCGCAGCCCAATCCATTTCGCGAAGCGCTCGGCCACCTCGCCTCAGGTGAGCCGATTGTCGACGGAGCGCTCGTCAATGCTTCGACGCCGGCGGCGACCGCCTTTCGCGACGGAGAAAACCTGCCCGTGATGCGGATCCTGCCGAAGGGAGCATTCCTGATCGGCTCGCTGCCGTCCGATCCCGATTGGAGCTCGGTCGAAGGTCCGCAGAAGCGGATTGAAATTCCCACCCCCTTTGCAATCGGCGTCTTCCCCGTCCTCGTCTCGGAATATCGCGCCCTTATGGGCCAATTGCCGGCGGCGCTCTCGAGCCCGCCTGCTGCGCCGCACGGCCTGGTCGATCGATTTTTCCGCCAGACCGCGGCGCCAGATCAGGCGAGCGTCGCGCTCGATCCGCAAGCGCCCGCGACTTGTGTCTCGTTCGACGATGCACAGGCTTTCATAGCGCGGATCAGCGAGGCGACCGGCGAGACCTACCGGCTGCCCTCGGAAGCCGAATGGGAATATGCCTGCCGCGCCGGCTCGCGCACGCGCTATTCTTTCGGCGACAATATAGATGCCACGATGGCGCTCTTTGGCGCTGCGAGCGGCCCGGTTGCGGCGGGTTCCTATCCGGCAAACGCCTTCGGCCTTTATGACATGCACGGAAACGTGCGCGAATGGACCGCCGATCTCTGGCATGAATCCTATGACGGCACCCCGCTTGACGGCAGCCCGGCAACGGAGGGCCATGGATCGATGCGCGTGGTGCGTGGCGGGGCCTGGTGCGACGGTGCAGCGATGCTGCGTTCCGCGGCGCGCATGCGTGCGACGCAATCGAGCCGAACGAATGTGATCGGCTTCAGAGTCGCGCGCGCTCTGAGCTGAAGGGACCAGCGCAGCATCGGGTCGGGCGGTCCCACACGGGCTGCGTCAATTCGTCTCTTATGTCATTGTTCTAGCTATAAATTCCCCATTTTCTGCCAAGCTTCCGCCGTGCCGCGATCACGTCTGTCGCCTTTATGCGGGCGCCGACTTCAGGCCGTTCCCGCGTGCGCGATCTTCGCTCCGCATTCCGGTTCGCCCTGGGTCGAGCCGTTGAATCAAGGGTGAATGATGATCGAATCTTTTCGTCTCGGCGGCATCTCGCGTGTCTTTCGCACTTCGTGCCTTCTCGTTACGCTTATCGCCTGCGCTTCTCCTGCCCATGCGCGCCTGAGAAAGCGGATTTATTTCCATTCCATGCAGCGCGTGACGGCGCATCTCCACCATGTGCATCGCGTCGCCATGTGGATTCCGGATTCGCCATCGGCGGCGCCGCGCTTTGCGGGTCGTTCCAGATCGCCCGCCCGCCTATCGGTGCTGCCGGTCGCCGATCTTCCGCGCGAACAGGTGTTTGCGACCGTCGAGGCGCATGCGCAGGCGATCGGTGTGCCGGCTGAGCTTGCCGTTGCGGTCACCAAATATGAATCCGGCGGAGATTGCAGAAAGGTCGGCGGCGTCGGCGAACGCGGCCCGATGCAGGTGCGTCCGGAAACGGCGGCGGCAATGGGTCTTCATCCGCGCGACTGCTCGGATTGGATCGACGCCGGGCTCAAATATCTGAAGATCGCGCTGGAAAAGCAGGGCCGCTACGGCCTCGACGTGGCGGTCTCCGCCTATAATCACGGCGTCGGCTTCGCCAAGCCTACGTCCTATGGCACGGCGGTGCTGCGCGCCATGGCGCCCAACCGCGTTCCGCTTTAAGCGTGCGGCCGTTTGAGCGCGCCGGCAGAGCGGAAAGAGCCCGCGCTGCCCCGCTCTTTCCCTTTGCTCCATTTCCTGTATAAGGCGAGCCAGCGCCACTTCGGCGCGGTCCTCCCAAAACCCTGCTGGACGACATCCCGGCTTGGCCGAGGGCGGAGATTTTCTCGAAATCGAAAGGATAGACGATGTCGATCGAGGCCGAGCGCAAACAGGCGCTCATTAAGGATTATGCGCTGAAGCCGGGCGACACCGGTTCTCCCGAGGTCCAGATCGCGATTTTGACCGAGCGGATCGCCAATCTGACCGAACATTTCAAGACTCACGTCAAGGATAATCATTCCCGCCGGGGGCTTTTGAAGCTCGTCTCCCAGCGCCGTCAGTTGCTCGACTATATGAAAGGCAAGGACGAGCAGCGCTATAGGACGCTGATCGAGCGGCTCGGCATCCGCCGCTAGCTTGACCGCGGCTCCCGCTGGAAAATCTGGCGGGAACAACCACCTAAGCTTGAAGGTCGGTGCGCCGGGCGGCGCGTTCTTGCTCTCATCGCGGAGTCCCGCTCGGCGCCGAAATGTTCTAGTATTGAAGGCGCTGATGCGCCTTGCGCAGCATAGGGGCGGCGGCATGGGCCGCCGGCCAAACCTCGAAGACCGCCGCCATGGCAGGATCGCCGGGCGCTGCCCTTCGGCAGCCTCTCGCCGTCTTGCACATGGCCCAAGTCTTTGCCCTAAAAAGAAAGACAGGGTTGATGTTCGACATTCACCGTGAGGAAATCAATTGGGCCGGGCGCAAGCTCGTGCTCGAGACCGGCAGGCTCGCGCGCCAATCCGACGGCGCCGTCCTTGCCACCTATGGCGAGACGACGGTTCTCGCCACCGTGGTTTCGGCCAAGGCGCCGAAACCGGGCGTGGACTTCTTCCCGCTCACCGTCAATTACCAGGAAAAGGCTTTTGCGGCCGGCCGCATTCCGGGCGGCTATTTCAAGCGCGAAGGCCGTCCGTCCGAGAAGGAGACATTGGTCTCCCGCTTGATCGACCGGCCCATCCGGCCGCTCTTTCCGGAGGGCTATCGCAACGACACCCAGATTATCGCGACCGTTCTTTCGCATGATCTCGAGAACGATCCCGACGTCGTCGCGATGGTCGCGACCTCCGCCGCGCTGACCCTTTCCGGCATTCCCTTCATGGGGCCGGTCGGAGCGGCGCGCGTCGGCTATATCAACGGCGAATTGAAGCTCAATCCGACGCTCGAGGAACTCAAGGACTCGGCGCTCGACCTCGTCGTCGCAGGCACGGGCGAGGCCGTCCTCATGGTCGAATCGGAAGCCAATGAGCTCTCCGAGGAATTGATGCTCTCGGCCGTCATGACGGGCCATCGCGGGTTCCAGCCGGTGATCGATGCGATCATCCGGCTCGCCGAACGCGCCGCCAAAGATCCGCGCGAGCTCGTCGTCGTGGACAAGACCGAGGTCGAGAAGGCGGTGCTGGCCATCGCGGAAGCCGATCTGCGCGAAGCCTATAAGATCACCTCGAAACAGGATCGCTATAACGCGGTCGATGCGGTGAGAGCGAAGGTTTTAGAGGCCCTGGCGCCGAGCGAGGACGAAGCGAAATTTCCGCCCGATCTCGTTGCCGAAGTCTTTCACGATCTTCAGGCCAAGGTCGTGCGCTGGAACATCCTCGATACCGGAATGAGGATCGATGGGCGCGACGTGAAAACCGTACGGCCGATCCGCGCCGAAGTCGGCGTTCTGCCGCGCACGCATGGTTCGGCGCTCTTCACCCGCGGCGAGACGCAGGCGCTCGTCGTCGCCACTCTCGGCACCGGCGAAGACGAGCAATTCGTCGACCGGCTCGAGGGCACCTATAAGGAGCGCTTCCTGCTCCATTACAATTTCCCGCCCTATTCGGTGGGCGAAACGGGACGCATCGGTTCGCCCGGGCGGCGCGAGATCGGCCACGGCAAGCTCGCCTGGCGCGCCATTCATCCGATGCTGCCGACGGCGGCGGAATTTCCTTATACGATCCGCGTCGTCTCGGAGATCACCGAGTCGAACGGCTCGTCCTCCATGGCAACCGTCTGCGGCTCGTCTTTGGCGTTGATGGATGCCGGCGTGCCGATCCGCGCACCGACCGCAGGCATCGCCATGGGCCTCATTCTCGAAGGCGAGCGCTTCGCGGTCCTTTCCGACATTCTCGGCGACGAGGATCACCTCGGCGACATGGACTTCAAGGTGGCGGGCACCGCGACCGGCGTCACCTCGCTGCAGATGGACATCAAGATCACCGGCATTACCGAAGAGATCATGCGCGTCGCGCTCGACCAGGCCAAAGCCGGCCGCCTGCATATTCTGGGCGAAATGGCGAAGGCCATCAGCGGGGCGCGGGCCGAGCTCGGCGAATTCGCGCCGCGGATCGAAACCATGAAGATCCCGACCGACAAGATCCGCGAAGTGATCGGCACCGGCGGCAAGGTGATCCGCGAGATCGTCGAGAAGACCGGCGCCAAGATCAATATCGAGGACGACGGCACGGTAAAAGTGGCTTCCTCAGACGCCAATTCGATCCGCGCGGCGGTCAATTGGATCAAGTCGATCGCCAGCGAGCCGGAAGTCGGCCAGATCTATGACGGAACAGTCGTCAAAGTGGTCGATTTCGGCGCCTTCGTGAATTTCTTCGGTTCGCGCGACGGGCTCGTCCATATTTCGCAATTGGCAAAGGGCCGCGTCGCCAAGACATCGGACATCGTCAAGGAAGGCGACAAGGTCAAAGTGAAACTCCTCGGCTTCGACGAGCGCGGCAAGGTTCGGCTCTCGATGCGAGTGGTCGATCAGGAGACCGGCGCCGACCTCGAAGCCAAGGAAAAGGCCGAGAAAGAAGTCGCGGAATAATTATTCCGCGCCTGTTCCCTGGGTAACGAGCGCGATGGCAAAACCGTCATGGCCCTTGCTGCCGACGGTTTGGACGGCCGTTGCGCTCACCCGCTGTTCGGCCTCCATTGCCTCATAGAAGCGCTGCGTGCCCTGCACCATGGGATCGCGTGTCGCCGGATTTGTGATCTCCCCGTCGCGCACGACATTGTCGACGATGATCAGGCCGCCGGGCCGCGCGAGCTTCACTGCCCAGCGGAAATATTCGGCATTATTCTCCTTGTCCGCATCGATGAAGATGAGGTCGAAAGGACCTGCGAGCTCAGCCAGACTTTCGAGCGCCGGGCCGAGCCGGAGATCGACGACATCGGCAAGTCCGGCGCGCGCTATATTGGCGCGCGCGACGGCTGCATGTTTGGGATTGGCCTCGAGCGTGATCAACCGCCCGCCGGGAGCGAGCGCGCGGGCGAGCCAGATCGTGCTGTAGCCGCCGAGCGTACCGATTTCGAGAATGGACCGGGCATTGAGCGCGCGCGCCAGCAGATGGAGCAGCTTGCCCTCGTTCGGCGCGACCGCGATGCGCGGCAGGCCTGCCTCCTCGCTTACCGCAAGCGCCGCCTGAAGGATCGGATCGTCACCGAGCAGATGACCGCAAATATAGGATTCCGCGGCGGACCAGGTCTCTTGGCTCATGAGCGCACCTCCGAGGAAGACGAATTGCGCGCACAGAAGCTTGTTGCAAAAGGAAATGCAAGACCAACAAAGCGGCTCCGTGCACGCTGCAGGATTCCGGCCGTCAGCGTCTAGGGGCGGCGCAGGCGATGCTCGATCGTCCTGATTTGTTCGGCCACCGGCGATTCGGCCACTGGCATGATCGTGTCATGGAAATGCGACGGGCCCAGGAAACGCGCGCCGTCAAAGCGCGGCCTTTCCTGAAACGAGGAGCGCTCGAACCGCGCATAGCGTGCGAACGAAGTCCGAGCGAACGAGACTTTGCCGGCAAAGACACTCTGCTCGAAACCCGCATTGTCGAGGAACTCGGCCTGCGAAAAATCGGCATCCCCGAGATAAAGGCAATCGCCGAATCCGGCTTCGCCGCCGACGCGGGCGCGCGCAAAATCAAGCGTGCTGCGGAAGCGCGAATAGCGGAACCAAACGTCGGCACAAAATTCGGCATCCCGAAAGCTCGTGGATCTGCAAGCGCAAATCGAAATGAAGCGGGCGCTCTTTAGAAAGATCGCGTCGCGGAAATCGGCAGGGCCTTCGAACCGGCTGTTCTCGAACGAGACGTCGGAGAAAAATTGCGCGCTGTGAAAATCGACGGGCCCGCGAAAACGCGCATCGGCAAACCACGCATCCCCTGCGAAAACGGCTCCTGCAAAAGATCCGCCGAACGGCAGTTCCAGCGTGCCGAAGTCGACCCCGGCGAAACGCTGCTCCGAGAAATCGGCAAAACAGATCAGGCCGAGGAAGCGGGCGGCCTCTTCCTCATGCGCGAAGCGCGCCTCGAGCCCGGCAATTCTTTGCGTCCATTGCCGCCAGGCTTTCGGCCCCGCGTTCCAGCGCGCAAGAGTGGCCCCGGCGCGCGCCGCTCGAAAGCCCGCGGCTGCGGCCGGATCGGTCTGCGGCCGGTATAGGGCCTCGCGGAACGGAAGTGCCCAGGGCGCAAGATCGACAAGCGCCCCGTCAAACCGCGCAAAGGTCTCGCCAATCTGGAGCATGCCCCCGCTCCTTTAAGACTAACAGTTCGATAACAGCCTATCCCGCGGCGGGGAAAGGGAAGGGTCTTGGCAGCCGCATCTATGGTTAAAATGGCGGATATAAAGACTTGCTTATATCTTTATTGCCTCTCCCTCACGAGCCTGCTATAGAACCGGCTGTTCCAAAGGAGTGCCCATGACCCATTCTGTTTCCGACTATGCCGTCGCCGATATCGGGCTTGCCGCCTGGGGGCGGAAGGAGATCGACATCGCCGAGACGGAAATGCCGGGCCTGATGGCAATCAGGGCCGAATTCGGCCCCTCGCAACCCCTGGCCGGCGCTCGGATCGCAGGCTCGCTCCATATGACGGTGCAGACGGCGATCCTCATCGAGAGCCTCAGGGCGCTCGGCGCCGATATCCGTTGGGCCTCCTGCAACATCTATTCGACCCAGGATCACGCCGCTGCGGCCATCGCCGAGGCGGGGGTGCCCGTCTTCGCCCGCAAGGGCGAGAGCCTTTACGATTATTGGGAATATACCCACCGGATTTTCGAATGGAGCGACGGCGGCGCGCCCAATCTGATCCTCGACGACGGCGGTGACGCGACCCTTCTCATCCATCTCGGCGTGCGGGCGGAAGGCGGCGAGACGGCTTTCCTCGACAAGGCGACGAACGAAGAAGAGGAAGTGCTTTTCGCCGCAATCAAGCGCCGGCTCAAGGAAAAGCCCGGCTGGTATGGGCGCTGCGCGGCCGCGATCAAAGGCGTGAGCGAGGAGACCACGACCGGCGTCCACCGGCTCTACATCATGCAGAAGGAGGGCAAGCTTCTCTGGCCCGCCATCAACGTCAACGATTCCGTGACGAAGTCGAAGTTCGACAATCTCTATGGCTGCCGTGAATCGCTCGTCGACGGCATTCGCCGCGGCACCGACGTGATGATGGCCGGAAAGGTCGCCATGGTCGCCGGTTTCGGCGACGTCGGGAAGGGCTCGGCCGCTTCGCTGCGCAACGCCGGTTGCCGCGTCATGGTCTCCGAGGTCGATCCGATCTGCGCTCTACAGGCGGCGATGGAAGGCTACGAGGTCACCACCATGGAGGACGCCGCGCCGCGCGCCGATATTTTCGTGACCGCGACCGGCAATATCGACGTGATCCGCCTCGAGCATATGCGCCAGATGCGCGACCGCGCCATTGTCTGCAACATCGGCCATTTCGATTCCGAGATCCAGGTAGCCGGGCTGCGCAATTTCAAATGGCACAATGTGAAGCCGCAGGTCGACGAGATCGAATTTCCCGACGGCAAGAGAATCATCCTTCTCTCCGAGGGCCGGCTCGTCAATCTCGGCAATGCCATGGGACATCCGTCTTTTGTGATGTCGGCCTCTTTCACCAATCAATGCCTGGCGCAGATCGATCTCTGGACCAAACGCGGTCAATATGGGCGCAAGGTCCATGTCCTGCCCAAACATCTCGATGAAAAGGTCGCGGCGCTGCACCTCGGCAAGGTCGGCGCGAAACTCACCAAGCTCACGCCGGAACAGGCAAATTATATCGGCGTGCCCGAGGCCGGTCCCTTCAAGCCGGATCATTACCGCTACTGAGGCCTTTCGGCCTCACGAACCTCTGCAGCCTGCTCCGCTTTGCGCCAACATCTTGTAAATAAGCGCTGAGCGCCGGGTGACAGCGATTCGCCGCTGTCGCATCATGGGCGGCCAAGAGGTCGGGATGGGCGGAGCCGCGCGATTGGGCCCGGATTTAGGGCAGGACTTGCCGCGCCGGCACGCGCGCTGGCCTTTAGCTCTCGCCCTGGCGGCGCTCTCGCTCCCGGCGAGCGCACCGGCCTTCGGGGAGACCGCCTATCCGCTGCTCTTGCTCGAAAGATTGCGCGAGAGCCAGGATGTCGTCATCGGGCTTTCGCTGATCGTCGGGCTCGTTCTCTTTTCGACGATCACAGCGCTCCTCCATTTGCGCGAGCACCGCCGCTGGACGAAGTCCGAGGCAGCCTTTGCGCTCGAGCTCAACAATTTGCGCGCGAAGCTCGATCGCGCGGAAGTCTTCCTTTCGGCCGAGCCGCAAATCATCATCGCCTGGGGCGGTCCCGGCAACGAGCCGGAAATCGAGGGCGATCTCACGCTCGTGACGGATGCGCCCGTTCCCCGCCGGGTGCTTGGTTTCGGCGCTTGGCTGCCGCCCGAGCAGGCCCAGCAGCTCGAGGCCTGCGTCGAAAAATTGCGCACGCGCGGCGAGAGCTTTCGCTGTTCGGTCGAAAGTCTCGCCGGGCGCACGCTGGAAATCGAGGGCCGTGCGGTGAGCGGGCGCGCCGTCGTCCGCATCCGCGACGTGTCCGGCGATCGGCTCGAGACTGTGCGCCTGCGCGAGCGGCTTCTGCGCACGATGACCGAGCTCGAAGCGCTGCGCGCCATGCTCGATTCCATCGCCGACCCGGTCTGGCTGCGCGGTGCGGACGGCAAGCTCATTTGGATCAATGCCGCCTATGTCCGCGCGGTCGAGGCCAAGGATTCCGCCGATGCGCTCCTGCGCGGCACGGAACTCCTCGAGCGCGCGACCCGCGATGCGGCGGCGGACGCGCGGCTCAAGGGGCAAATCTGGAGCAGCCGCGCGCCGGCGGTCGCTGCCGGCCAGCGACGGCTTCTCGATATTATAGAAGTCCCGGTTGCGACGGGTTCGGTCGGCATGGCGCGCGATGTCTCCGAGGTCGAAGCGGCACGCGCCGATCTCGACCGGCAAATGCAGGCCCATGCGCGCACGCTCGACCAGCTCTCGACCGCGGTTGCCATATTCGACCGGCGCAAACGGCTCGTCTTTCACAATTCCGCCTACCGCCAGCTCTGGTCGCTCGATCAGGCCTTCGCCGATCAGCAGCCGACCGATTCCGAGGTCCTCGACAGGTTGCGCGCCCGCGGCCTGCTGCCCGAGCAGGCCGATTTCCGCGCCTGGAAAGAACATCTCTTCGCCGCCTATCAGGCGATCGAGACGAGCGAACACATCTGGTATCTGCCGGACGGGCGAACCTTGCGCGTGGTGGTCAATCCCAATCCGCAGGGGGGCGTGACTTATCTCTTCGACGACGTAACCGAACGGTTCCACCTCGAATCGCAATTCAATGCCTTGACCCGCGTGCAGAGCGAAACGCTCGATACGCTGAAGGAAGGCGTGGCGGTCTTCGGCACCGACGGAAGGCTCAAATTCTTCAATCCGGCCTTCGTCGATCTCTTGAAGCTCGACTGGAGCATGCTGCACGAAAAGCCGCATATCGACCGCCTCGCGCGGCATTGCACGCTCTTCGATGCCGCCGACACGCCCTTCGAAGAAATGCGCGCCATCGTCGTCGGTCTCGACGATCAAAGGACGGGATATAGGGGCCGGATCTTCTGCCGCGACGGTTCGGTGCTCGATTGCACAGCCCAGCCTCTGCCCGATGGCGCGACTCTGCTGACCTTCACCGACACGACCGCGAGCGTCAATGTCGAACGGGCGCTGACCGACCGCAACGAGGCTCTGCTGCAGGCTGAGAAATTGCGCAACGATTTCGTCCATCACGTGTCTTACGAATTGCGCTCGCCCTTGACCAATATCATCGGCTTCATCGAACTTTTGAGCGACGGCTCCGCCGGTCCGCTCAACGACAAGCAGCGCGAATATGCAGGTTATGTGCGTGCGTCCTCCGCGGCGCTTCTGGCGATCATCGACAATATTCTCGATCTCGCTTCGATCGATGCCGATGCGCTCGAGCTCAATCAGGGGGAGGTCGATATCGAGGAGACGATGCGCCTGGCGGCGGAGGGCGTGCAGGATCGGCTGGCCGAATCTTCGCTGCATCTCAACGTCGTGGCAATGGATGCGCTGGGCACTTTCGTCGCCGACGCGCAGCGCGTGCGCCAGGTCCTGTTCAATCTTCTCTCGAACGCGATCCGTTTCTCGGCACCCGGCCAGACGATAGTTCTCGCGGCGCTGCGGCGCGAGAACGAAATCGTCTTCAAGGTGAGCGATCGCGGCAGCGGAATTCCAGCCGATCTCCTCGATCATGTTTTCGATCGATTCAGGACCGGTCCGCGTAACCGCGGCCTCGGCTTGGGCCTATCGATCGTGAACTCGCTCGTCGAACTGCATGGCGGGCGCGTGCTCATCGATTCGGTCGAAGGCGAGGGTACGACGGTCACCTGCATCTTTCCCGCGCGCGGCGCGAAACTGGACAAAGCCCATGCGCAGCCTTATCGGCTTTCCTAGACAGAGCGGAAGGAACCTCTGCCCCGGAAAATCCGCAACGATCTGCTTTGCCTTTGCGGAATTTAGGAGAAAATAGCACATGGCGGCCCGCACGCCGCGGAAGGCCCAATGGCGGATCGAACTTCCCGACGAGGCTTCGACAATCGCGCTGGCCGCCGACGTCGGCCAATGGCTCGGGCCGGGTGACCTTCTGACGCTCTCCGGGGAGCTCGGCACCGGCAAGACCACATTCGCGCGGGCGCTCATCCGTTCGCTCACGCACGATCCCGATCTTGAGGTTCCGAGCCCGACGTTCACCTTGATGCAGATCTACGAGGGCGCATCCTTTCCGATCGTGCATGCCGACTTCTATCGCATCAAAAGCAGCGAGGAACTCGTCGAACTCGGCTTCGAAGAAGCGCAGGAGGGTACGCTCGTCATTGTCGAATGGCCGGAACGCGCCGAGGATTCGCTGAGCGCCAATCGGCTGAACATAGCCTTCGAGCTCGGCAATTCAGCCGAGGCGCGTGTGCTGACCCTCACCGGAAGGGGTGCTTTTGCCCCGCGGCTCACGCTCGCACGCGGCATTCGCACGATTCTCGCCAGATCCGGATGGGCGGGAGCCGAGCGGCGCTTCATGCAGGGGGATGCCTCGACGCGCGTCTACGAACGCCTCGTCAAGCCGGACGGAGCAACCGCAATCCTCATGATCGCGCCGCCGCGGCCGGACGGTCCGCCCGTGAGATTCGGCAAATCCTATAGCGCGCTGGCGCGGCTCGCCGAGACGATCCGTCCCTTTGTTGCAATCGACAAAGGCCTGCGCGCGCAAGGCTTTTCCGCGCCAGAGATTCTCGCCGCCGATCTCGAGACGGGCGTCGCGATCCTCGAAGATTTCGGCAACCAGAGAATGGTCGAGGGGAAAGTCGTTTTCGAACGCTATGCCGAGGCCGTGGCTCTTCTGGCGCGTCTTCATCAGCTCAACCTGCCCGACACTTTGCAGGTCGAGGAGGAGACGCATCGCATTCCCCCTTATGACCTCGACGCGCTCGGCATCGAAGTTGAGCTTCTGCTCGACTGGTATGCGCCGCATGTGGCAAAAGCCTCGCTCCCATCCGGCGCCAAGGCGATCTTCGGCAATCTCTGGCGCCATGCGCTGCGCGACGTCGTCTCGGCGCGCCAGACCTGGACCCTGCGCGACTATCATTCGCCGAATCTATTCTGGCTGCCATTGCGCGCAGGTCTCGGCCGCGTCGGGCTCATCGATTTTCAGGATTGCGTTCTCGGTCATCCCGCATACGACGTCGTCTCGCTCCTTCAGGACGCGCGCGTCGACGTGCCGGACGATATGGAATTGAAGCTTCTCGGCCATTATGCGCAATTGCGCCGCGCCAGCGATCCTAGTTTCGACATGGCCGCATTTGCCCGCGCGTATGCCGTGCTCGGCGCCCAGCGGGCGACAAAAATTCTCGGCATTTTCGCCCGATTGGATAAGCGCGATCACAAGCCGCAATATCTGGCGCATTTGCCACGCATCCAGAAATATTTGGCCAAGGACCTCGCTCATCCCTTGTTGTCGGCGCTCAAAGGCTGGTATGAGACCCACCTGCCGCGGGCCTTGACCAAGAACCCGTGATCTTGTTGTACCAGCCGCGTTCATGACGTCTTTTATGCCTGATAAGGCAATGGTTTTTGCAGCGGGGCTCGGCACGCGCATGCGTCCGCTGACCGAGCATATCCCCAAGCCTCTCATCAAGATCGGCGGCAAGGCGCTCATCGATCATTCACTCGATCGTTTCGCGGCGGCAGGCGTCTCCACCGCGGTCGTCAATGTGCATCATCACGCCGGCCAGATCGCTGCGCATCTCTCCCGGCGCAACAAGCCGCAGATCATCCTGTCGGATGAGCGCGAGAAATTGCTCGACCAAGGCGGCGGCATCAAAAAAGCCCTGCCGGAGCTCGGCGACGCCCCATTCTTCCTCTGCAATACGGACGCGTTCTGGATCGAAGGGCCACGCTCCAATCTCGCCCGCCTTGTCGCCGCATGGGATCCTAAGAAGATGGACGTCCTGCTGCTCGTGGCGGCCGCGGCGACGAGCATCGGCGTCGACTGGCTCGGCGATTTCTCCATGGATGCAGAAGGCCGCCTCGAACGGCGCGAAGAAAGGCGCGTGGCGCCTTTCGTCTATTCGGGCGTCGGCATCATCAAGCCCGAGCTCTTCGCCGATGCCAAGCAAGAGGTCTTTCGGCTCGCGCCCTATTTCTTCAAGGCGGCTGAGAACGGCCGCCTCTTCGGCGTCAGACTCGATGGAATCTGGCTGCATATCGGCACGCCGCAGGCGATCGAAGAAGCGGAGCAACTCATCGCGCGCTCGGTTCTGTAGAGACATGCGCTAGCGGCAGAGCGGATAAAGCGCGTCAAGCGCTCGTCCACGAAGATAGATGACCCTGCGCGACAGGCCGCCATGTCGCCTGATCCAGTCGCGGATCTCGGCAGGATAGACCGCGTTGACCGCCCGCGTCGCTTTGGCCGTCGAATATTCGCGCCCGTAATCATCGACCAATATCGGCGCATGGAAGCCCAAGACTGCCCGGCGCGTGACGCAGAGCCGGTCGCGCGGGATCATGGTCAGGACGAGCGTGCAAGCGGAATAGCATGGCCCGTCGATGACGACGCGTTCGCCGGATTGCCGCAGCAGATTGAAAAACCTGATGAAATGGCCGACTTCGCCGCCGTTGCTCGCCTCGATCCGCACTTCGCCGAGCGCCGGGGCGAGGCAGCAAAGGATGCAGCAAAGAAAAGCGAATATGGTGAGGGCACGTCGCATGATTTCGGCGCTCGAAGCGATCGGACAAGGCTCACGACCTTGCGCCGCCCAATGATGCCCGAAAAGGCGAATAGGAGCTAGATCGGATCCTTTGCCGAACGGGCCGCAAATCGGGCCGGCCGCGGCTTACTCCTGGCTTTTGCGCCGCGTCGTTGCCTTGATCCATTCGAGGTAGGGCGCGGACCCTTCTACGATGGGGAGGGCGATGATCTCGGGCGTCTCATAATCGTGCAGACTCAGGATCGCCTGTTGGAGCTGCGCATAGTCCGCACGTTTGATCTTGATGAGCAGGAGGATTTCGGCCGATTCCTCGAGCCGGTCTTGCCATGTAAAAACGCTCTCGATCGGCAGCATTTGCACGCAGGCCGCGAGCCGTTGTTCGACGAGGGTCCTGGCGATCGCCCGCGCTCTTTCACGATTGGGTACGGTCGTGAGCGCGACGCAGAAATCAGCCGTCATGGAGAGATCTTAGGCGAAAGCCATCCGCAGGTCGAGCGTCGATTCCTTGCCGATCGAATCGTAGTTCTTGTCGAGCCATTGCTTGGCGGCGTCGCGGCCGAATTCGAAGAATTGGCTGATCAGAGGCCAGGAGGAATCGAGCTTGCTGTCGGCAGAAAAGGGTAGGAGAAGAGTGCCGCCATCGATCCGATGCACGAAGGGCCGCATATAATCTTCACGCGAGAGCTTGCCGGAATCGACCAAACGGCTGACGAAATCGATGGCGCGCAATTCGCCCATCAACGCGCCATTGAATGTGATCTCGTTCGACCGATTCTGAATCTCGCGCGCTCTGACCGGCACTTCCTTGCGCTCGATCGGATTGATCTGAACGATTACGATATCCGGGCATTCCGTTTCGTAAAAGAGCGGGAAGAGCGCCGGGTTGCCCATGTAGCCGCCGTCCCAATAGGGAATGCCGTCGATTTCGACGGCACGGAAAAGAAAGGGCAGGCAGGCGGACGCCAGGACATGATCGGCGGTAAGTTCGCGGCGCTGGAAGACCTTGATCTTGCCCATATAGACATTGGTGGCCGGCACGAACAATTTCAGCTGTTCGCATGAGCGCACTTTCTCGAAATTGACGACGGCTTCCAGATGATCGCGCAGCGGATTGAGATCGAACGGATTGAACTCGTACGGGCTGAAATAATGGGTGAGCAAATCCGTCCACCACGCATTGATGCGCGACGGGATCGTGCCATAGCCGAAGAAGAGATCGAAGATCTTGGCTTGCACCGGGGAGAGCGCATTCTCGGCCGAGACCGAGCGCCAGAATTGGGTCAGATTTTCCCGCGCGCCTTTCCGTCCACCGTGCAAGAACCCTTCGGCCAAGACGGCGGCATTCATCGCCCCCGCGCTCGTGCCGGTGATTGCGTCGAAGTCGAGCCTGTCGTCCTCCAGCAGAAAATCGAGCACGCCCCAGGTGAAGGCGCCATGCGAGCCGCCGCCCTGCAATGCGAGGTTGACCGTCTTCGTCATCGTCTCCGTCTCGAAGGCGCTGTCAATGCGCAGTCCAACCGCCGTCCATCGCAATATTTGCGCCGGTGATCTGCGACGCCTCGTCCGAACATAGATAGACGACGAGCGAGGCGACCTGTTCGGACGTCACGAATTGCTTGGTCGGCTGCGCATCGAGAAGCACGTCGTTGATCACTTGTTCGCGAGTGAGATTGCGCGCTTTCATCGTGTCGGGGATCTGCTTTTCGACGAGCGGCGTCCAAACATAGCCGGGCGACACGCAATTGGCGGTAACGCCAAACGTCGCAACTTCGAGCGCGACGGTCTTGGTCAGCCCGACGAGCCCATGCTTGGCCGACACATAAGCGGATTTGAAAGGCGAGGCGACCATGGAGTGAGCCGAAGCCGTCGAGACGATCCGGCCCCATTTGCGCCGCTTCATTCCGGGGACTGCCGCGGCAATCGCGTGAAAGGCGGCCGAAAGCGTAATGGCGATGATCTTGTCCCAAATTTCCGGCGGAAAGTTCTCGATGGGCTCGACGTGCTGAATTCCGGCATTGTTGACGAGGATGTCGAGCGTTCCGAACGTCGCCTCGGCTTGCGCGACCATAGCGCGAACGTCTTGCGGCTTTGTCATATCGGCGGGCGAGTAGAGGGCCTTGACGGCGAAATCCTTGGCTATGGCGCTGCGCTCGTTCTCGATTGCGTCCGCTTCGCCGAATCCATTGATCATCACGTTGGCGCCGGCCTGCGCGAGGCCGCGCGCGATGGCGAGCCCAATGCCGCTCGTCGAGCCGGTAACGATGGCACTGCGTGATTTGAGCGTCATGGCGACCCCTTTCCCTCTATGGTCCAATCAGCCGAGGCAAGGCGTGATTTTACGACTTCATGCAGATATAATGAAGACATGACGCTTTCACGCATGCAGCAGATGCGCACCAAACAGACAAAGGGCACGCTGGCCGCGGCGGAGGATCGCTGTCGTCGCGAGGGCGCCAAATTGACGCCCGCCCGGCGCCAAATCCTCGAAATCCTTATGGAAGAAGGCCGCCCGCTCGGCGCTTACGATTTGATCGAGCGCGTCGCCGCGGCGACCGGCAAACATCCTGCCCCGATCTCGATTTACCGCGCGCTCGATTTTCTGCTCGAAAATGGCCTCGTCCACCGGCTCGCCTCACGCAATGCTTACCTTGCCTGCGCGCATGGTCACGAGGAGAAGGATCCCGTGGTCTTTCTCATTTGCGAGAAATGCGGCGCGGTCACCGAAGCTACACCGAAGGCGCTCGGCCGGGATCTCGCGAGTCTCGCGGCGGAGGAGGGTTTCAAGCCGCGCGCGCAGATCATGGAAATTGCCGGCCTCTGCCGCGCGTGTAGCGAATGAAATAGCGGCTCGAACTTAGCTCGCGCCCTTGCCGCCTTGCGAAAAGCGCCACATCAGCCGATCGAACATGCGATCCGGGAGGACGCGCCGCAGGAAAAGAACGGTGCGCGCCCCGCCGCCCGTCGCGTAGCGTGTTTGCGGGCTCGTCGCCGACGCAGCGCGCGCGATCGTGTTCGCGACCACTTCCGGCAGCGAAGGAAATTTCGATGAGGTCGCCTCGCTGAGCATCCGCGCGTGCCGGCGCGCCCAAGGCCCATAGGCGGTGTCGCCCGAAGTGCGCAACAGGCTTTCGTGTGCGATGCCGGCCCATTCCGTGCGAATGGCGCCGGGCTCGATCACGATCACGTCAATGCCGAAAGGCGCGACTTCCATGCGCAGACAATCGCTCAGCCCTTCGACGGCGAATTTCGTCGCGTGATACCAAGAGCCGAAAGGCTCATGGATCTTGCCGCCGATCGAGGTCACATTGATGATCCTGCCGGAGCCCTGTTTGCGCATCATCGGCAAGGCGAGCTGGATCAGCCGCGCGAGGCCGAAGAGATTGACCTCGCATTGCCGGCGCGCTTCCGCCGGAGGCACGTCTTCCAGCGCGCCATAGGCGCCGTAGCCGGCATTGTTCACCAGCACGTCGAGCCGCCCGCTCTTGGCCTCGATCTCGGCCATAGCGGCGGCGATCGAGGCCTCGTCAGTGAGATCGAGCGAAAGGAGGCGTGCGCCGGCCTCGGCGAGCGGGGCCATGCGCTCCTGGCGGCGGGCGCCCGCATAGACTTCGAAACCGTCCGCGCGCAGCCGCTTGACCGTGGCCGCGCCTATGCCCGAGGAAGCGCCCGTGACCAAAGCTACTTTCGACATATTTCTGCTCCATCCGGACGAACATAAGAGGAACAATTATTTTCCGCCTGCCTGCGGCGATTTTCACCACCACGCGCGGTTCCCGTCCGTCATAATGGCTTCATCGCAGGGGCTTTCTTGACCATTTCCGCGATCCGCGCCATCTGAAGAGGGCCGATGACACACGATTCCACTCCGATCTGGTCCTGTTCCGAAGTCTCCTCGGGCCCGGCGCCCCGCCACCGCTCGGTCGGCGTGCGGGTCGGGTCCGGCAAAGGCGCCGTGACGGTCGGTGGCGGCGCGCCGATCATCGTGCAATCGATGACCAATACCGATACGGCGGACGTCGCCGCAACCGTCGAGCAAGTTGCCGCGCTCGCGCGTGCCGGATCCGAGCTCGTGCGCATCACGGTCGATCGCGACGAAGCCGCCGCTGCCGTCCCCCATATCCGCGAAAAGCTCGACAAGATGGGCTGCCACGTGCCGCTCATCGGCGATTTTCACTATATCGGCCACAAGCTTCTCGCCGATCATCCGGCCTGCGCCGAAGCGCTCGCCAAATATCGGATCAATCCCGGCAATGTTGGCTTCAAGGACAAGAAGGACACGCAATTCGCCTCGATGGTCGAATGCGCGATCAAGAATGGGAAGGCCGTGCGCATTGGCGCCAATTGGGGTTCGCTCGATCAGGAACTGCTCACGACGCTGATGGACGAGAATGCGCGCTCGGCTTCGCCGCTCGATGCCGCCGCGGTCACCCGCGAAGCGATGGTCCAGTCGGCGCTCCTCTCGGCGCAGCGCGCCGAGGAATTGGGGCTCGGCCGCGACCGGATCATTCTCTCGGCCAAAGTCTCCAACGTCCAGGATCTCATCACCGTCTATCGCATGCTGGCGCAGCGCTCCGACTACGCGATCCATCTCGGCCTCACCGAAGCCGGCATGGGCTCGAAGGGAATTGTCGCCTCGTCCGCGGCGCTCGGCGTGCTCCTGCAGGACGGGATCGGCGATACGATCCGCATTTCGCTGACGCCCGAGCCGGGCGGCGACCGCACGCTCGAAGTCAAGGTCGCGCAGGAGATCCTGCAGACCATGGGCTTTCGCACTTTCGTGCCGCTCGTGGCGGCATGCCCCGGCTGCGGGCGCACGACCTCGACCGTGTTCCAGGAATTGGCCCGCGACATCCAGGCCTATATTCGCGACGAAATGCCGGGCTGGAAGACGCGCTACCCCGGCGTCGAGACGCTCAACGTCGCGGTCATGGGTTGTATCGTCAACGGGCCGGGCGAATCGAAACATGCCGATATCGGCATTTCGCTGCCGGGCACGGGCGAGACGCCGGCCGCTCCCGTCTTCATCGACGGCAAGAAGGCCGTGACCTTGCGCGGCGAAGGCATTGCCGCCGAGTTCAAGACGCTCGTGCAGGATTATATCGAGCGTCGCTTCGGCCAGAAGAGCGCGGCGGAATAAGCTAAAATTTAACTCAAAATCTTTCCGGCCTATTCGCGGCGGTCAAGCTAATTTGACTGCCGTCAATAGCGCATGGCCCGGCCGCGACCTATATCGAACCTGGCAGCAGGTTGGCGCTTCTGGAGAACGGCCATGCGTCGGACAGCAATTCTCGCCTTTCTCGCGCTCTCTGCGCTCGCGGCGCAGGCCCAAGCCGCCACCCGACATCACGTCTATTACGGCAAGCGTCACGGCAGTTATGTGGGCAGCCTGCCGATCGGACATTATGCCGAACGTTACGTCTATCCGAAGCGGGGCCGCGGCTATGCCGCACTCGTCGGCGACCCGGACAGCGGGCTCGGCTTTTATCCGCTGCCTTATAAATATCGCGTCGGCGCTTGGCGCTACCGCGTGCGCAATACGCCGCCGCCGTGGGCGAACCCGGTGATCCAGGCGGCCCAGGCGCAAGCCGTCCGCTCTTGGTGGGATATTCCGACTGCTGCCGATTCGTATCGGTATGGCGTCTATAATCCGATCGACGGCGTCGGCTCGCCCTTCTTTGCCGGCTATTATGGACCGGCCGGCGAGGGCGACCCGCCATTTCCGTTCGGCCGCCCCTACGACAATCCCTGATGCGACCTCACGCCGGGAGCCGAGTTCCGTAACGCTGGTGCTTGGGGATTCGCGTCCGGCGTGCCACGAAGCCGAGAAGTTCGGGCATCATCCGCGCCGCCGCCGCCGCGAGCACTTGCCCTGCCGGATCGACCAACATCTTCGAAAGAAGTGTCGCCCGGCTGACCTGTCCCATGATATCGGAGGCAAGCCGCGCCTGAAACTCCGGCGCGCCTGCGCCGCGGCAATAAAATTGCGCCGCCAGATGCGCCGAATGAAGCGCAATCGCAATGCCGTCGCCGGCAAATGAAGGGATGCAGGCGGCCTGGTCTCCGAGGCGCCAAATTCCCTCGCTCCGGGTTTGCACGAAACCATAGGGAATTGCCGCGACCGCCAACGGACGCGCCCAGCAGGGCTCTGCGCCTTCGAGCCTGCGGCGAAGATGCGGGCAAGCTCTAAGCAGCGCCTCGTGCAAAGCCTCCCATTTGCTGCCAATCGCTGCAAATCGAGCCCCGCGCACGACGAGGCAGAGATTGGCAAGCCCCCCTTCGATCGGCTCGAGCCCGGCGTAGCCGCCGGGGAAGAAGAAGAGTTCGACTTCGGAATTGAGCGCGGCCTCGGTGCGAAGGCGCCAATGGAGCTTGAAGGCGAGAAGGTCGCTCTGGCGACCCGGCGGGCGCCTCCAATCCCTAAGATCATGTTTGCCGGTCGCGAGAAATGCATGCCGGGCCAAGATCGAGCGGCCATCGTCGAGGGCAGCCGCCCAGCGTCCCTCCTCGCGTTGCAGAGATTTGACCGTGCGGCCCCGAAGAATCTCGGCGCCGAGATCCACGGCCCTTTGCAAGAGAGCTTCGTCCAGCACGCGCCGCGAAAGGCTCATCGCCACAAAGGGCAGCGGTACGTCGATGGGGCTTTTCCCTGCCGCGAGGGAGACATTGGTGATCGGCACCGCGCCGAGCTTCTCGGGATCGATGCCGAGCTCGTAGAGATAAAAGACGGCTTCTTCGCTCAGGAATTCGCCGCAGACTTTATGATGCGGACCGCTTTGGCGTTCGATCAGCAATACGCCTTGCCCCCTGCGCGCGAGATGCGCCGCGAGCGCCGCGCCGGCAGGTCCGCCGCCGATCACCAAAGTTTCGATCATCGCGAGTCTGCCTTGATCCGCGAGACGCAAAGCCGGAAGGGGAAATGCCGCCTGATCTCCGCCACCACTCCCGCCCGCGCGGCGAGGGCGCGCCAATCTTCGGGCGAAAAGGCGCGCGCGATCGAGACCGGCCCATCATGTTGAACGAAGGGATGAAGGGCGAGCGCGCGGGCTGCGAAGCGGAACGCGTGATAGGGCAACGCATGGCGGCGAAGGTCGTTCACGAACCAGCCGAGCCGCGCCTCTCTTTCCATCCAGAGGACGAATTCGATGATCGCGGCATCGTCCAGGTGATGAGTGAAAAGCGAGCTGATGATGACGTCTGACGGTTCCGACGGACGATAGTCGAATGCATTCGCCGCAAGGAAGCGAATGGGCCTGCCGGGCGAGGCGAATTCTTTCGCGGTGAGCGCCGACCAGGGATTGAGATCGATGCCGACGAGTTCGATGTCCAGTCCCCGCTTTTGCGCCCAGAGATCGATCTTGCGCAACATGTCGCCGCTGCCGCAACCAACGTCGAGAAGGCGCCGCGTTCCTCCCGGCGCGAGACGCCCCGACCTTCTGAGGCGTTCGAGAAAGGCGAGCGTCGGACGATAGGCGCGCGTGAGCCGATTGACCTTGGCGAGATCGAGGAGGCAGGCCCGAAAGGTCTCGAAATCCGTCTCGTCCGAATCCATGAGCTCGGTGAGCTTGTTGCGACATGAGAAATCGACGTCCATCACGCGGTCCGGAAGAGCATGGTCTCGGCGGTGAGGCCGGGGCCGAATGCCATGGCGCAGCCCGAGGTGCCGCGCGGCAGATTTCTTCGCATGATCCTCTCCAGCACGAAGAGGATCGTCGCCGAGGACATATTGCCGTAATCGCGAAGCACGGCGCGCGACGCCAAAAGCGCCGATTGCTCGAGATCGAAAGCGCCTTCGACCGCATCGAGGATGGAGCGCCCGCCCGGATGGATCGCCCAGAGATCGATCGCATCGGACGTTCGCCCGGCGAGCACGCGATCCGAATTGGAGCGCAGCGCGCCGGAAATCGTCATCGGGACCTGGCCCGAAAGCATCATGTCGAATCCGCGGTCGCGGATGTTCCAGGTGATCTGCTCGGCGGCCTTTTGCACGAGCTCGGCATGAAATCCGTCGAGCGCGAGTCCAATGGGATCAGCGCTGACGAGGGCCGCCGCGCAACCGTCGCCGAACAGGAGGAAGGTCAGCAGCCTGTCGAGATCGTCCGTCTCCTGAAAATGCAGCGTGCAGAGCTCGAGGCAGACGACGAGGACGCGGGATTTCGGGCTCGAACGGACGATATGATGCGCGATCCGCAATGCATTGATCGCCGCGTGGCAGCCCATGAAGCCGATGAGCGTGCGCTCAACGGAGAGCTTGAGCCCGCAGCGCGTGACAAGCTCAAGGTCTATGCCTGGCGCAAAAAATCCGGTGCAGGAGGTAACGACAAGATGGGTGATCGTCTCGGCGCCCTCGCCGAGGCGAAGGCGCTCGACCGCTCTGGCGCCGAGCACGGGAGCTTCCGCTTCGTATCGGCTCATGCGCTGCGCGGTCGAAGGAAACTGGCCGAGCCTATAGAATCCTTCACCGTCCAACGCCTCATCATCGCCGAGGTTCGGCGCCGTGAGGCAGGAATAGCGTCGCGCGATCTGCGACCGCTTCACCATCCGTTCGAAGAGGAGGCGCGAACCGCGGTCGGGCAACAAGTTCGCAGCGAAACCGATAAAGGCCTCGTGAACTTCATTGTCGGGGACCGCGATCCCCACCTTGTTGAGATAGGCTGTCGTCACGCCGCGCCCCCCGCCGGATCGCCTCAATAACAGACCCAGATCCAGCGCCATCCGTAGCGCGTCCAGCGTAGCTGATAGCAGGTGTCGTTATAGGCATAGTCGTAATCGCCGTAGAAGAACGGCGCGCCGCCGAAGAAGAAGAACCTGTCTCTGTCGCGAAACCGGTCATGGTCATGATCGAAATCGCGGAAGCGATCGCGGTCGTGGAAGGCGAAACGGTCGTGAACTCCGAATCCACGATGACCAAAGCCGCCGACGAACCCATTGTGCGCGAATCCGGCATGTCCGAATCCGCCGCCCATTCCGCCGTGGGCAAATCCGCCGCCGCCGAATCCGCCGTGTCCGCCGCCCATGCCGCCGCCGCCCCCGCCGTGGGCCGAGGCGCTCGGCGAAGCCAATGCCAAAGAGGCGAGCGCCGCCATTACGATTGCCGTCTTGTGCATGATAGTCTCCTCAGACTGCTCGTCGCGAGAGTTCGCGGTGAGATTGACGCAATTGCACAACAATCGGCGAGCCGACTCAAATGACGAATGAGTCAATTTCTGACTGAGAAGTCAGTTTTCGGATTTTCCATTTGTGCTACCGTCGCGCAGATATGGAGATAATCATGCCGGAGACACGCCGCCGCATTCTCGTCGTCGAAGACGATCGCGAGGCGGCCGAGCAAATCTCGGATTTCCTTGCCGCGAACCTCTATGTTCTCGATGTCGCCGGGAACGGCGATGTGGGATTCGAGCTTGCGCGCTCCAATGATTATGCCGTGATGGCAATCGACCGCATGCTGCCTGGGATGGACGGAATCGACATCATTCGTCGCCTGCGAGATGCGTATATCTATACGCCGGCGCTGATCATCAGCGCACTCGGTGAGGTCGACGACCGCGTGCGCGGTCTGCGTGCGGGCGGCGACGATTATCTCGTGAAACCCTTCGCCTTCGCCGAATTATTGGCGCGGCTCGAAGCGCTCGCGCGCCGCAGCACCGCCGTGCTCAAAGAGACGATCCTGCGCGTCGGCGATCTGACGCTCGATCTCGTTTCGCGCACCGTGCGCCGCGGCAGCAAGGAGATCGAGCTTTTGCCGCGCGAATTCCAGGTCCTGGAATATCTCGTCAGAAACGAGGGTCACGTGGTGCCGCGCGCCATGCTCCTGCAGCATGTGTGGGATCTCCATTTCGATCCGACGACCAACATCATCGACGTCTATGTCGGGCGTGTACGCCGCAAGGTCGATCACCTGCAAGACTATCCGCTCATTCATACGGTGCGCGGCGTGGGATTTTGCCTCCGTGCTCCTGGCTAAGACACTTCGCTCGCGCACCTTTCACCTGGCGCTGCTTTCGATCGCCGCATTCGGTACGATTGTCATCGGTCTTGTCGGCTTCCTCTATTATTCGACGACATCCTTTGTGCTCAACAGATCCGATCGTGCAATCGCCGCCGACTACGCTGCCCTGCAGAAATCCTATGAGCGCGGCGGCCGCGCAGCGCTCATTGCGGCGATCGATGAGCGCGTCTCCAGTGGTGACGGCCTCTATCTTCTCGCTTCGCCGTCCTTCGCACCGCTCTCCGGCAATCTGCCGTCATGGCCTGCGGGCCTGCGCGGTGCGAGCGGTTCCGCCGAGTTGGCCGACAATTCGCATTCACGTCTGCGCGTGAGCTTCGGGACACTTGCGGACGGATCGCATCTTCTGGTTGCGAGAAATGCAGACGATCTCAAGCAGTTCATGACCAATATCGGTCTTGCGCTCGGCGCTTGCATCCTGCTTCTCGTCGTCCTCGCCGGCTTCGTCAGCGTCTTCGTTACGCGACGGACGGTGAGCCGCATCGAATCCATCAATGCGACCAGCCGCGAGATTATGGAGCGCGGCCTCGACCGCCGCATACCCTTGCACGGCACGCGTGACGAATGGGATCAACTCGCCGAAAATCTCAATCTGATGCTCGATAGGATCGAAATCCTGATGCACGAGGTCAAGCAGGTGACGGATAATGTCGCGCATGACCTGCGCACGCCGCTCGCCCGAATGCGCGGCCGACTGGAAAAGGCGCTCAACCGGCCGCGCGGACAGGATGACGACCAGGCTCTGATCGGCGAGACCATCGCCGATCTCGACGACGTGCTGCGCATCTTCTCGTCGCTGATGCGGATTGCGAAAATTGAGGCGAGCGACCGCACCGCAGCCTTCCGGCGCCTCGACCTCACCGAGATCGCGCGAGAGGTCGTCGAGCTCTTCGACGCCGCGGCGGAGGAAAAGGGGCTGCATCTCTCGATCACGGGCAAAGAGGCCCTGGTCGAAGGCGATCGCGATCTGCTTTTCGACGCTTTGGCCAATCTCGTCGACAATGCGATCAAACACGGACGGGAAGGCGGCGCCGTCAGCGTCGTGACTGCGTCGGGCGCGGAGGGCGCCACGGTCTGCGTCTGCGACCACGGCCCGGGTATTCCGGTCAGCGAATATCGGCACGTTTTCAAGCGCTTCTATCGGCTGGAGCACAGCCGTTGCAGCCCCGGCAACGGCCTGGGCCTCAGCCTTGTTGCCGCGATCGCCCATCTGCATGGGGCGCGGATCGAGATGGAGGACAATCATCCCGGCCTGAAGATCAGTCTTCTTCTTCCGCGCTCGAGAGCCGCGCTTGCGGGCCCGGCGGCCGAGCGGCAATGAATTTGTGGTGCATCGGACTTGTCCCAAAACCGGCGCCTACTTTTGGGTCCGATGCTTTAAATCAGTCCCGCCGCGATATTGATCGTGAGCGCGAGAACCGCGCTGTTGAAGAAAAAGGCGAGCACGCCATGGACGACGACGATGAGCCGCATGTCGCGCGAGGAGACCTCGACGTCCGCCGTCTGGCAAGCGACGCCGATGACGAAGGAGAAATAGAGAAAGTCGAAATAATTGGGCTCGAGGCGATCGGGGAAAATGAGACCGCCCGCCCCTTTGGCGGGCCTCAAGCCCTTTGCCGCGCGCTCCAGAAAATATTCATGCGCATAATGCAGCGTGAACATCAAATGGATGAAAACCCAGGCGCTGATGATCGTCGTCCCGGAGAGGGCGATATGCAGCCCCTTGGCGAGGCCGCTCAAATCCTTCACCGTCGCGAGTTCCGCGACAATCGCGCCGAACGCGGCTGCCGCGGCGAGCGTCGAAAGGATCAGGATGGTGAAACTGCCTTCGTCCTGATCTGCGGCTTTCTGCTTGATCGTGTCGCTTGTGGCGGTCGCGATCATCAATCCGGCCAGGATGAAATAGAGCAGCGCGCCCACGTTCCAGCCGATCAACAGCCGCGCAGCCAGTTTGAAATGTCCGCTGAGAAGGAAAACGGTCGCAATCCCGCAAAGAAGGCTGAAGAAAAGCCGCGGCCGCGCCGAGATCACGCGGACGGGGGCCAGAAGCGTGGAAGCGAAGGTCATGTCGGCGCTCAGCTCTTCCGCGCGACGGCGAACCGGGCCGCCTCTCGCAAAATTCCGGCCTTTTCTCCGAAGGCCTCGAGTGCGGCGATTGCCTCCTGCGCCAGCCGGTCGCGTCGCGCCCGCGCCGCTTCGAGACCGAGAGCGGCAACGAGCGTCGCCTTGTTGCGCCCGGCATCCTTGCCGGCGCGCTTGCCGAGCGCGACTTCGTCCGCCTCGACATCGAGAATATCGTCGGCGACTTGAAAGGCGGCGCCGATCGCCTGCCCGTAACGGGCGAGCGCGGCTTTCGCCGAAGCGTCGGCCCGCGCGAACAGGGTGCCGGCCTCCACCGCGTAGCGCAGGAGCGCGCCTGTTTTCATCGATTGGAGCGTGATGACGGCCTCGGCCGTATGCGGCTCGGCGGCGGCTTCAGCCTCGAGATCGAGGACCTGGCCGCCGACCATGTTGCCGAGACCCGCGGCGCGGGCGAGCGCCAGCACGAGGGCCGCGCGCACGGCAGGATCGGGGTCGGTTGCCGGATCGGCGGTTACGTCGAACGCATAAGTGAGCAGGCCGTCGCCGACGAGAATGGCGGTCGCCTCGTCATAGGCGCGATGGGTGGTGGGGCGCCCGCGCCGCAGATCGTCATTGTCGAGCGCCGGAAGATCGTCGTGGACCAGCGAATAGCAATGGATCATTTCGAGCGCCGATGCCGCGCGCAGAACGCCATCGCCCTCGACGCCGAAAAGCCGCGCCGTCTCCACCATCAAAAAGGGCCGCAGCCTTTTGCCGCCGCCGAGTGTCGCATAGCGCAGGGCTGCGACGAATCGCGCCGGCCGCAAAGTCTCGCCCGGCAGCGGCGCGGTCGAGAGAAGGCGGTCGAGCATCAGCTCGGTCGCCTCCGCGACTGCATTCAGCCGCAAGCCAAAATCCTCCGAGAGCGCCATTCCTACCCCGTCTTGCGCCGGCTTCGCATCCAGCCCTAGCGCTTGCCCGATCGGAAAAGATCGGTCAAGGCTCGCGAATGTCTCGAAACTCCGGCGTTTTCGGCGCCCTAGGCGCGGTCGTGCGATGGGGCCTGCGGCTCGTGCTCGCCTTTTTGCTCCTCGTTTTGGGCCTCATGATCGCCTATCGCTTCGTCACGCCGGTCTCGACGCTGATGCTCATCCGCTCGCTGACGGGCGAGAAAGTGGTGCGTGATTACGAACCGCTCGATAAGTTTTCGCCCAATCTGCGTGCCGCCGTGTTGATGTCGGAAGATGCGCATTTCTGCCGCCATCATGGCGTCGATTGGGGTGCGATGCGCGAGGTTCTCGACCAGGGCGGAATTGCAGGCCCGGCCCGCGGCGCCTCGACCATCACTATGCAGGTGGTGAAGAACCTCTTTCTCTGGCCCGGGCGCTCCTATGTGCGCAAGGCATTCGAGATTCCGCTGGCGCTCGTGCTCGATCAGCTCTGGCCGAAACGGCGCATTCTCGAAGTCTATTTGAATATTGCCGAATGGGGCGACGGGATCTTCGGGGCCGAGGCGGCGGCCGAGGCCTACTTTCACAAGAGCGCGCAAAACTTGAGCCTGCACGAGGCGGCACTGCTCGCAGCCGTTCTGCCCGATCCTTATACGCGCAGTGTGCTGCATCCGAATTGGCGCGTGACGATTCACGCCCGGGTCGTCGAAAAACGGGTCGGCATCTGGCCCGGGTTCTCGAGTTGCGTGCGTTGACGCCAGCTTGATCTTACGTTCGCGCGGCAGCGGCGCAGCCGAACCTGAGGGAACAAAGCGCAACCATCGAACGGGGCAGAGGCGGCCGCCTCCAGCGGCATATTTCGGGGTAGCCAAACCCGCCGCTCCCGTGTATCTGCGGAGCAACCTGAATTTAAGCGGATATTGGAGCTCACATGGCCGTCCCGAAGCGAAAAACCTCACCGATGAAGCGCGGATTCCGCCGCTCGGCGGACGCGCTCAAGGCGCCGACCTATGTCGAGGACAAGGATTCGGGCGAATTGCGCCGGCCGCATCACGTCGACCTCAAGACCGGCATGTACCGCGGCCGCCAGGTGCTGAAGCCCAAATCGGCACAGGAATAAGTCGGCGTAATAAGTCTGCGAGGGAACGGGTCCGCCGGGGAGGGAAGAGGGCGTTCAGCCAATTCCCCTAGATCATATACTGACCGCCGTTCACCGAGAGCGTCGCGCCGGTGATGAAACCTGCCTCGTCGGAGACGAGGAAGCAGACGCAGCGCGCGATCTCCTCCGGCTCGCCCAGCCGACGGACCGGAATCTGCGGCAGAATCGATTTCTCCAGAATGTCTTTCGGCACGGCCATGACCATTTCGGTCGCGATATAGCCTGGGCAGATGGCGTTCACCGTGATGCCCTTGGCGGCGTTTTCCTGTGCGAGCGATTTGGTAAAGCCGATGTCGCCGGCCTTTGCTGCGGCGTAGTTGGTTTGTCCCATCTGGCCTCTTTGGCCGTTGATCGA
>Ga0070738_10002177_pt1 | contig 32017 bp, 25 predicted proteins | sample Coa_R2_2_FD_66446 | JGI IMG/M metagenome (GOLD analysis project Ga0070738, IMG submission 66446) | Surface soil microbial communities from Centralia Pennsylvania, which are recovering from an underground coalmine fire - Coalmine... | ecosystem: Environmental > Terrestrial > Soil > Unclassified ...
GCCGGGCTTGGGCTCGCGGTACTTCACCAGACGGCCGGTCGACGGCAGGAAGTTGCGGAACGGGTCCTCGGCATAGACGCGCGCCTCGACCGCCCAGCCCTCGAGCTTCACGTCCTTCTGCGCGAACGGCAGCGTCTCGCCGGCCGCGACGCGGATCATCAGCTCCACGAGATCGAGGCCGGTGATCAGCTCGGTCACCGGATGCTCGACCTGCAGGCGGGTGTTCATCTCAAGGAAGTAGAAGTTGCGGTTCTTGTCGACGATGAACTCGACCGTCCCGGCGCTCTTGTATTTGACGGCCTTGGCGAGCGCGACTGCCTGCTCGCCCATCGCCTGGCGCGTCCTGGCGTCGAGGAACGGGCTCGGCGCCTCCTCGATCACCTTCTGGTGGCGGCGCTGAATCGAGCACTCGCGCTCCCACAGGTAGACGCAGTTGCCGTGGCTGTCGCCGATCAGCTGGATCTCGATGTGGCGCGGCTCCTCGACATACTTTTCGATGAACACGCGGTCATCGGCGAACGACGCCTTGGCCTCGTTGGTCGCCGAGACGAAGCCTTCCTTGGCTTCGGCATCGTTGTAGGCGATGCGCATGCCCTTGCCGCCGCCGCCGGCCGAGGCCTTGATCATCACGGGATAGCCGACCTTCTGCGCGATCTTCACGGCCTCGTCGGCGTTGGGGATCGCGGCGAGATGGCCGGGCACGGTGCTGACGCCCGCTTCCTGCGCGAGCTTCTTGGACTCGATCTTGTCGCCCATGGCGTAGATCGCGTGCGCGTCTGGGCCGATGAAGACGATGCCGGCATCGGCCAGCGCCTTCTGGAACTCCTGCTTCTCGGACAGGAAGCCGTAGCCGGGATGGACCGCCTGGGCGCCGGTCTTCTTGCAGGCGTCGACGATCTTGTCGATCAGCAGGTAGGACTGCGTCGCGGGCGGCGGGCCGATGAACACGGCCTCGTCGGCCTGGCGCACGTGCAGGGCGTCGGCGTCGGCCTCGGAATAGACCGCGACGGTCTTGATGCCGAGCCGCTTGCAGGTGCGGATCACGCGACAGGCTATTTCGCCGCGATTGGCGATCAGGATCTTGTCGAACAGCTTGCTCATGATCCTTCCTTGTTGCGGTCGAAGAGACCCATCGACCAGGCGGTATGTGCCGCGACGATCGGCATCCAGGCCATCAGCACCCAGAGCCACCACGGATAACGGCTGCTGACGAGCGCGTTCACGGCGATCAGCACCAGCAAGGTGAGCAGCGCGACGATGACATGCAGCCGCACGTACCGTGCACGCCGCATGCGCTCCTCCGGTGTGAGGTGCACGGCCATCGCATCACAGCGGGATATTGCCGTGCTTGCGCCACGGATTGTCGAGGCGCTTGTTCTCCAGCGTCTTCAGCGCCTTGCAGATCCGCCGGCGCGTGCCGTGCGGCATGATCACGTCGTCGATGAAGCCGCGGTTGGCGGCCACGAACGGATTGGCGAACTTCTCGCGATATTCCTCGGTGCGCGCGGCGATCTTGTCCGCATCGCCGATGTCGGAGCGAAAGATGATCTCCACCGCGCCCTTGGCGCCCATCACGGCGATTTCCGCGCCCGGCCAGGCATAGTTCACGTCGCCGCGCAGGTGCTTGGAGGCCATGACGTCGTAGGCGCCGCCATAGGCCTTGCGGGTGATCACCGTCACCTTGGGCACCGTCGCCTCGGCATAGGCGTAGAGCAGCTTGGCGCCGTGCTTGATGATCGCCCCGTATTCCTGCGCGGTGCCCGGCAGGAAGCCCGGCACGTCGACGAAGGTCACGATCGGGATGTTGAAGGCGTCGCAGAAGCGCACGAAGCGCGCGCCCTTGCGGCTGGAATCGATGTCGAGGCAGCCCGCCAGCACCATCGGCTGGTTGGCGACGAAGCCCACCGTCTTGCCGTCCAGGCGGCCGAAGCCGACCACAATGTTGCCGGCCCATTCCGGCGACAGCTCGAAGAAGTCGCCCTCGTCGACGACCTTCAGGATCAGCTCCTTGATGTCGTAGGGCTTGTTGGGATTGTCCGGCACCAGCGTGTCGAGCGAGAGATCGTCGCGGTCGGCTGGATCGTGGGTGGCGCGCACCGGCGCCTTCTCGCGGTTGCTCGACGGGATGAAGCCGACGAAACGGCGCAACTGCAGCAGTGCCTCGACGTCGTTCTCGAAGGCGAGATCGCTGACTCCCGACCTCTGCGTGTGGGTGAGCGCGCCGCCCAGCTCCTCCTGGGTGACGGTCTCGTGCGTCACAGTCTTCACCACATCGGGGCCGGTGACGAACATGTAGGAGCTGTCCTTCACCATGAAGATGAAATCGGTCATGGCCGGCGAGTAGACCGCGCCGCCGGCACACGGGCCCATCACCATCGAGATTTGCGGGATCACGCCCGACGCCATGACGTTGCGCTGGAACACGTCGGCATAGCCGGCCAGCGAATCGACCCCCTCCTGGATGCGCGCGCCGCCGGAATCGTTGAGGCCCAGGACGGGCGCGCCGACCTTCATCGCCGCATCCATCACCTTGCAGATCTTGGTGGCGTGCATGGCCGACAGCGCGCCGCCGAACACCGTGAAGTCCTGGCTGAACACATAGACCAGCCGGCCGCCGATCGTGCCGTGGCCGGTCACGACGCCGTCGCCGGGAACCTTCTGGCTCTCCATGCCGAAGTCTGCGGAGCGGTGCTCGACGAACATGTCGAACTCCTCGAACGAGCCGGGATCGAGCAGCACGTCGATGCGCTCGCGCGCCGTCAGCTTGCCCTTGGCGTGCTGCGCCTCGATGCGGCGCTGCCCGCCGCCCAGGCGCGCGGCCTTGCGCCGCTTCTCCAGCTCTTCCAGCATTTTCTGCATCTGTACCGTTCTCCGGCGTCTTGCGGCTTGTTCTAGCGCAGGAATCGCTTCTCGTCGTCCTTGACCTTGGCCATGCCCTGGAGGTCGAAAATCTCGTCCACGCTGGGGATTTGAGATTCCACGCCGTGGATTCCGCCATCCTTGCGGATCTGGGCGAAGGTCTTGCGCATGGCGCCGACCGAGGCGCGCACTGCGTGGTTGCCCCAGATCAGCAGGCCGATCTTCTTCAGTTCCCTCACGCGCGCTACCGTCATCTGCGGATAGGCCGTCGGCACCAGGGCGATCGGCGCCTTGCCGTCCCACGCCTTCACGAACGCCTCGATCTCGTCGGGCGTCTTCTGCTTGGAATGCACCAGGATCATGTCGGCGCCGGCGGCTTCGTACGCTCGCGCGCGCTTCAGCGCCTCGTCCTGGCCGAGTCCCGCGATCAGCGCCTCGGTGCGCGCCACGATCACGAAGTCCTTGTCCTTGCGCACCGACCGTGCGGCTTCGATCTTGCCCTGGAATTCCTCGATGCGGACCATGTCCTGCCGGCCGCCAGCGATCAGGCTGGTGACCTTGGGGAAGCTCTTGTCCTCCATCACGATGGCCGCGGCGCCCGCACGCTCGTACTGCTCGACGGCGTAGAGCACGTTGATCGCATTACCGAAACCGGTGTCGATGTCGGCCACCACCGGAATGCCCGAGCGCTCGGTCATCGCGCGCGTCATGTCGAGATGCTGCGTCATCGACACCACGCTCACATCCGGCACGCCGTACATCGCCGATAGCTCGAAGCCCGACGCCCAGATCGCATCGAAGCCTGCTTCGGCGACCAGCATCGCCGACAGCGGGCTGTGCGCCGCCATCGCCTCGACAAGGCCTTTCTTCGCCACGATGTCCCGGAACGTCGTTCCCGCGCCCATGCTCATCCTTTCAGTCGTGCGTCGCCCAGCAGCGCGAGGAAGCGCGCGCAGGCCTCGAGATCGCGGTGAATGCCTTCGTGCCGCTGTGTCGCGATCGGATCGGCGCCCCAGCGCTCGATCTGGAACAGCTCGTCGAGTTGCGCCGTCGAAAAGGCCTCGGCGGCCGACAATCGACCTTCCGAAACGGCGAGCGCAATCACCAGCGATCCGGCGACGTGCGTGAGATTGTAGAGCGCCGACAGCGCGAGATCGCTGTGTGCCGCCACCGCCCCACGCAGTGCCGCAAGCGTGGCGTGCGGCTGGCTTACGAATGTGGTGCCGTTCGCCACCGCCAGCGGCGCGTCGTAGCGTTCGGCTGCCCAATCGAGCAGCGGCTGCCATGCCGCCGCCTGGCGCTGTACCAGGCTCGACGGATCGGTGGCACGATAGCACAAGAGATCTGACGCACCGTACTTGGCCGTATCGGAGATCACCTGCGCGCGCTGGCTGGTCACGCGATCGAGGCCGGTCGCGGCGAGGCGCGTCAATGGCAGATGAGCGGGATTGATCTCGACCTTCTCCGGCACCAGCGCCCATTCCTCGGCGATCGCCTCGGCCAGCGCCTGGGTCGGCACGACCAGCACGGCCTTGGCGGGGGTCCGCATGGGCCGGCCGTCGAGGAGCACGCGGAAGCCGCCGTCGCCCTGGTCGACCGCCGTCTCTTTGTAGAACCGCTTCATTGGCCGAACGCCTTACACGCCGAGGGGGAGCGGGAAAAGCCCCTTGGCGCGACTCTGCTTTTCGTCGAATCGCCCCTGGCGGGAGTCCACTGGAGTCCACTCGGGTGTGGACCGGTTGGATGCCGATGGCACAAGGGTTTTGGGCCCGGAGTCCACGAATCCACCGATTCTGTCCCAACAGAAAAACACCCCTCATCGGACCGCGCCACTCCAGTGGCGCTCGGAAAATCATGAGCGCCACTGGAGTGGCGCGGTCCGATGAGGAAGATCATGCGTGCGACTCTGCATGATCACGCGCCGAACACCTATTACGGGCAATGGCTGGCGGCGAAGGCCGCTGTTTGCGGGCCTCGAATCGCCCTCCATTGCCCATATGAGGTTCGTTGCGAGCGCCAGAGTCGTGGCCTTTGACGTTTCGGAGCGAGATTTCCCAAGGAATCGCTCGCCGCCGTGTTGGAAATTTCTGTGTCGACCAAAAGAAAATCTGCGGGCCTGCCTTAGTCCGCCTGATGATGCGGCCTGGCGGGCTGGTTTCCCTGGGCGCGGCGGTTGGTACGGTCGCGCTCCGGATTGGGATTGGGCATCTGGGCCCGCAGACCGGGCCGCATGCCGTCGACGCGCGGCGCCATGACGGCGCAGGCGTTGCCGACATTCGGCTGCCGGGCGATCTGGCTGAAGGTGCCGACCAGACTCGGCACGGGCCCTGCGCCGATCAGCAGGCGGCTCAGGCCGCTGTCGAGCGTGCCCGCGGCCTGGCGACCGGTGCCGCCCTTGAGACGGAACGGCGTGGCGAGCGGCACGCCCTGCGAATCTCGCGCCTCCGGCGCGACGATGACCTCCCAACCTTCGTTGCGCAGCGAGAGATAGCCGCCGCCGATCCAGGTCGCCCGCGGCGTGTCGAACACCAGACGCCGCAGATTGGCGACCCCGCCGCTCACCTCGAACCGACCGGCCAGGCAATTGAAGGACGCGCCATCGGTCGCGCCCAGCAGCTTGAGCGATTCGCTCGGCCAGCCTGCGAGACCGTCGCCCGGCCACACGCCCTTGCCGACCGCGAACTCGATCGTGCCGCTGGCGCTGTTCAGCGCCGCCGTCGCATTGCGGCCGGGGCCGCGCATCTTGAGGTCGATGTCGCCCACCGCATCCTTGAGCCCGAGATCGAGGCCCAGCAGGGTGCCGAGGTCGCCCATCGGCACCTTGCTCGCATTGGCGGTCAACGTTGTCAGGCCGTATCGGCCGGCCGGGTCGTAGGAAACATCGAAGCTGGCCGAGCCGTTGCCGACCGAGGCCGAGCCGCGGAAGGCGAAGCGCTTCTCGCTCGAGGCGAGCGACACCGAGCCGTTGGTGATCTTGCCGGACAGCCCCGTAAGCTCGCCGACCCGCGCCGTCACCGACAAGGTCGAGCGGCCGAGCCAGCTCGCCTGGAAGGCCGCGGACGGCAGCACCCGCTTCGAGGGCGGCGTCGCCGACGCGGGCTCGGGGGCCCGCTTCAGCCCCGCCAAGTCGATCTTGGCGGCGTCAATATCGACGGAGACAGTCGGCGTGCCACTGCGATCGACGCGGAACATCGCCTCGCCCGTCAGCTCCGATGCGCCGACCTTCAGCGACGGCACCTCGACCTTCAGGCCGTTGCGCTGCGTCAACGCCTTGGCCGTCAGCGCATAAGGCCCGCCGCTCGGCACCGGCAGGGAAATGTACGGCCCGAATACGCCGACGTCAGGCCCCTCGCCGGTGATCTGCAGGTTCGTGCCCTTGACGCCGATGCTGCCCTTGATCGCGATCTTGCCGCTGCCAAAACCACCCTGGACATCGATGTTGCCGGGCATGCCGCGCATCCAGCCGTCGAACGAACCAATCGTGCCGCTGAGTTCCATCGGCGTGGCGCGCGCCGTGCCGATCCGGGCCTCCATCTGCATCGTCTGGTTGGAGGCGTTCGACGTGAAGCGCCCACTGGCAATCTCGAGCACGACCGGCGGCCGGCCAGGTCCCTCGAGGATCGTCAGGGTGGAGTTGAGCACCTCGATGGTCGGTATCCACGGGAACGCCGGATTGGTCCGGATCCTGAGCGAGTGGTTCTCGCCGGCATGCGGCCCCGAGCCGTCGGGCGGCGGCAGCATCTCGAGGTTGGTGTCACCTGCCTCGTTGTGCTCGACCTGGATATCGGCGCCCTCCAGCACGACCTTGTCGACCTTCGCCTCCCCCAGGAACAGCCTGAACGGATCGAGGTACAGGGTGATGCGTCGGACCTTGGCGAGATCGGGCCGTGACGCCCAGGACGCATTGCTGAGCGTCAGGCCTTCGGCCACCAGCGCGGGGTCGCGGCCGAGCTTGACCGACAAGGGCACGCCTGCCTTCAGCTCGCGGCCGGTGACCTTGCGGATCTGCTCGGTCAGGCGGGTCTGGTAGCGCGTCAGGTCGCGGGTGGTGAGCCAGATCGCCCCGCCGACCGCCAGCACCGGCACCAGAGCCAAAGCCATCCAGGCCATCCGTCGCCAGGGCAGCCGGATCCTGATCTTCATCGGTGCCCCGTCGCCGCGAAGCCGAAGGCCTCGAGCGTGCGTTTGAAATGCGCCGGCGGCTCGGCCTGCAGGCGCAGCGTCCCCTTGCCGGACGGATGCGGCAGGGTGAGCCGCCGCGCGTGCAGGTGAAGCCGGCGCGAATCGGCGACGGCGGACAAGAGCGCCTCTTCGCCGCCGTACTTGCGGTCGCCCAGGATCGGACAGCCGATCTCCGCGCAATGCACGCGCAGCTGATGGGTGCGGCCGGTGCGCGGCCACAGCGCGAGCAGCGCGGCACGATCGCCGGCGCGGTCCATCACCTTGAAATGAGTCAGCGCCTTCTGCCCTTCCTCGTGGTCGACCTGCATGGTCTCACGGTCGCGTGCACCCGGACGCTTGGCGAGCGGCAGGTCGATCGCGCCTTCCAACTTCGGCGGCACGCCGACCACCACCGCCCAGTAGAGCTTCTCGGTCTCACGGTCGCGGAACGACTCCGACAGCCGCTTGGCCGCTTGGCCGGTGCGGGCGATCAGCAGCAGGCCGGACGTGTCCTTGTCGAGCCGGTGGACCAGCCGCGGCCGCTCCTCGCGGCCGAAGCGCAGGCCGTCGAGCATGCCGTCGACATGCCGCTCGGTGCCCGATCCGCCCTGCACCGCCAGCCCCGACGGCTTGTTGAGGGCGATCACCCAGTCGTCGCGATGGATCACCAGGCTCTGGATCTCCTGGGCGTCCCGGTCGGACAGCTGCGGCTTGGCCTTGGGCTCGGCCTTGGAGGACGATGCGGGTGCTGCGGTAACGCCGGGCGGCAGGCGGACGGTCTGCCCGGGCTCGACCCGGTCCTTGCCCTCGACCCGCTTGCCGTCGACCCTGACCTGGCCGGTGCGCAACAGCTTCTGCAGCGCGCCGTGGCTGAGTTCGGGGAAATGGCGCTGGAACCAGCGATCGAGCCGCAAGCCGGCCTCGTCGCCCGACACGGCGCGCATCTGGACGCGCGGAGGGTCGCTCACAGCCGCACCCTTCCTCCCCCGTCACACGCGGGAGGTGGCCGAAGGCCGGAGGGGGATGGCCTCAAAGACATTTCGCTCTTTCCCCTCCCTTACCCTTCCCCGCCGGACGGCGGCAATCGCAAATGCCCAGCCTTCCCCCGTCTGCGGGGGAAGGTGGCCCGAAGGGCCGGAAGGGGGTCATGGGCCTCGTCGTCGCGGGCGCCATGTCGAAGGGCATAACCAGGCACGGCACATCGTCATTTCGTGGGCGGCCCCCCATTCGGCGCTACGCGCCACCTTCCCCCGCAGCCGGGGAAGGCATGACGTTTGGCTCGAGCGGTCCCATGCGATCGCCCTGCCCGTCAGACCGAGGAGGGGGAATGAGATGGCGCTCATGGCGCTGAACCTACGGGACAAGGTAAAAACCGTCCATGGAATCGGTGTCGTTCGACACGCTGACGTTCGACCATCCCGCCGCCAGCAAGCCGGCGCGCGTGAATGGCTCGCTGCACCTGCCGATGCAGGCAGATCGGCCTTTTCCCTGCATGGTGCTGCTCACCAGCAGCGCCGGCGTGCAGCGCCATCGCGAGCATTATTATGCACAGGCGCTCAATGCCGCGGGCGTCGCCGCCTTCATCGTCGACAGCTTCACCGGCCGCGGCGTTCGCCGCACGGTCGCTGATCAAACCCTGGTCTCGGCCGCGCAGATGGAAGGCGACGCCTTCGCGGCGCTCGCGCTGCTGCGGTCGGACCCGCGCATCGATCCCGCGCGGATCGGCGTGATGGGCGTATCCAAGGGCGGCGGCGCCACCCTCAACGCGGCGATCGCGGTGCGCCAGCGCTGGCGGCGCGGCTTCGATCACCTGTTCGACCTGCATGTCGCGATCTGTCCGGGCGCCACTTCCCAGCATCGCGATCCCGCGACGCACGGCCGGCCGATGTTCTTCATGCTCGCCGGCCGCGACGATTACACCCCTGCCCCGCTCGCCATCGACTATGCCGAACGCATGCGCGCCGCCGGCAACCGGCGGGTCAAGGTGAAGGTCTATAGCGGCGCGCATCATGGCTGGGAGTCGCTGGGCCCGGTGTTCGACATCCGCGACGCCGAGAACTGGTCGTGCTGCAAGAACTTCATCGAGGACGACGGCAACCATTTCGTGGTGGCCGCCGGCCGCGCCATGCCGGAGCCGGAGTACCAAGCCTGGGCGCGTCTCCATTGTATCACCCGCGGCGCCCGCGCCGGCGGCGGCACCGCCGAGCTCAAGGCGCGCGCCACCGCCGATCTGCTCGCCTTCCTGTCGGCGCATGGTTTCGGCGTGGCAAAACAGCCACAGGCCGCGGCGATTCGCGAAGGCGATACCGTCTCGGCGTGAGTCGCGAGGCGCGTGCGAGTAGAGTCCTGCACGTGAGGCGGGTGGTATTGTTCGGCGCCTTCGCGGCGCTTCTGGTTCCTTTTGGGGGAGCCTCTTCTTCCTGGGCCAACGAGCTCCAGTGGACCGGCGAGCGCACGGCTGCGCTCCTCAAGGCGATCCGATCGGCGGGCGATCACGGACTCGATCCGGAGTGGTACGGCGCGGCCGCGCTCGAGAAGGCGGCGGCGGCCGGCAACGAGCAGGCACTGACCGAGGCGCTGGTCGCCTATGCCGGCGACGTCTCGACCGGCCGGGTCAACGCCAACGGCGTCGACAGCGACATCGACATCCAGCAGCGCCGCAGCTCGCGCACCGACCTCCTGAAGGCGGCGGCCGACGCGCCCGATTTCGGGGCGTGGCTCGCCGCGCTGCCGCCCAAGGGCGACTATCCGGCGCTGCAGAAGGTCCTGGCCGACCTGCGCCGGCAGCGCGCCACGGCCGGCTATACGCCGCTGCCGGGCGGCGACCTGCTGAAGCCCGGCGCGACCGACGCCCGCGTGCCGGTGCTGCGCAAGCGGCTGGGCGAGCTCGGCATGACGGTGCCGCCGGCCGCCGGCACGGACGATTTCTACGACGATGCGCTGGCCGCGGTGGTGAAGAGCTACCAGGAGACCAAGGGCCTGACGGTCGACGGCGTGATCGGCGTCAACACCACGCGCTCGCTCAACACCTCGATCGACGACCGCATCATCCAGGTGATCGCAAATCTCGAGCGGCGGCGCTGGCTGCCGGACGACCTCGGCCAGCGCTACGTCTTCGTCAATGCCGGCGACTATTCGATGGTGTTCGTCGACGGCGGCAAGAAGGTGTTCGAGAGCCTGGTGATCGTCGGCACGCCCAAGCATCCGACGCCGGAGATCCAGTCGGTGATGCGCGGCTTCCAGACCAATCCCTACTGGACGGTGCCGCAGTCGATTTCGGGCGAGGAGTACCTGCCGCTGCTGCGCCGCGATCCCTACGCGCTGTCGGCCGGCGGCTTCAAGATCTTCTCGAGCTGGAGCGACAACGATTCGGAGATCGATCCGGCGACCGTCGACTGGAGCAGCATCAATCCCAAGGCGTTCCCCTACCGCGTCCGCCAGGAGCCGGGGCCGAGCAATGCGCTGGGCTACATCTTCTTCGGCTTCCCGAACAAGTACGGCATCTACATGCACGACACGGCGAGCCGCTGGCTGTTCACCGAGGGCAGCCGCAACTTCAGCCACGGCTGCATCCGCCTGCAGAACCCGCTCGATTTCGCCGAGAAGGTGTGGAACGGCCGGCCCGGCTTCGACAAGGCCAAGGTGAAGCAGGTGATCGACCAGGGCCAGCAGGCGCATTACGGCTTCCCCGAGCCGGTGACGCTCTACGTGACCTACCGCACGGTCGGCGTGGCGGGCGACGGCACGGCGATCTTCCGCGACGACGTCTACGGCCGCGACAAGCGCGTCGTCGCCGCAATGGCCAAGCCGCGGAGCTAACTGAGCCTGTTGCTTGGGGCCGAACCCACTCCAGTGGCGCCTCATGTCATGCTCATCGGACCGCGGGCCTCCAGGCCCGCATCATGATTGAGCGCATTCAAATGCGCGTATGAGCGGACCTGGAGGTCCGCGGTCCCATGAGCATGAGCTATCGCTGCTTCTTCTCGCGCAGCTTCTTCCAATATTCGAGTCGCTTCAGGATCTCGCGCTCGAAGCCGCGCTCGACCGGCTGGTAGAACTCCTCGCGCGCCATGCCGTCGGGAAAGTAGTTCTGGCCGGAGAACCCGTCCTCGGCATTGTGGTCGTACTGGTAGCGGCTGCCGTAGCCGATTTGCTTCATCAGCTTGGTCGGGGCGTTCAGAATGTGCATCGGCGGCGTCAGGGAGCCGTGCTCCTTGGCCGAGCGCTTGGCCGCGCCGAAGGCGACGTAGCCCGCGTTCGATTTGGGCGCCGTGCCGAGATAGATCACCGCCTGGGCGATCGCGAGCTCGCCTTCGGGCGAACCGAGACGGTCATAGGTGTCCCAGGCGGCCAGCGTCTGGGTCAGCGCGTTGGGATCGGCCATGCCGATATCCTCGACCGCGAAGCGCACCAGCCGGCGGGCGATGTACTTCGGGTCCTCGCCGCCATCGAGCATCCGCGCGAACCAATAGAGTGCGGCGTCGACGTCCGACCCGCGCAGCGACTTGTGCAGCGCGCTGATCAGGTTGTAGTGCGCCTCCTGCGCCTTGTCGTAGAGCGGCGCGCGCTTCTGCAGCAGCGCCGCGAGACGCTCCGGCGGCAGCGGCCCCTTCTCCTTGAGCTGGGCGAGCTGCTCGGCCAGCGTTATCAGGTAGCGGCCGTCGCCGTCGGCCATGGCGAACAGCGCCTGCTTGCCCTGCTCGTCGACCGGCAGCGTCTTGCCGAGCGCCGCCTCGCAGCGCTCGAGCAGGATCTCGAGCGCCTTGTCGTCGAGCCGGCGCAGCACCAGCACCTGGCAGCGCGACAGCAACGCGGCGTTCAGCTCGAAGGACGGGTTCTCGGTCGTGGCGCCGACCAGGGTGACCGTTCCGTCCTCGACATAGGGCAGGAAGCCGTCCTGCTGCGCCCGGTTGAAGCGATGGATCTCGTCGACGAACAGCAGCGTGCCCTTGCCGTCCTTGCGCCGCTGGCGAGCGGCCTCGAACACGCGGCGCAGATCGGCGACACCGGAGAACACCGCCGACAGCGGCTCGAAATGCAGGTCGACGGCTTCCGCCAGCAGCCGCGCGATCGTGGTCTTGCCGCAGCCCGGCGGGCCCCACAGGATCAGCGACGCGAGCTTCTTCGCCGACAGCATCCGCCCCAGCGGCCCATCGGGCCCAAGCAGATGATCCTGCCCCAGCACATCCTCGATCCGCTTCGGCCGCAGCCGCTCGGCGAGAGGCGTCGGGGCCAGCGAGGCGAAGAGCTCAGCCATCAAGCCCACGTGGGGAGCGCCCCGGCAACAGTCCACCCCGTCGTCCCGACCGAAGCGCCGAAGGCGCGCAGCGGAGGGACCTTTTTTCCGCGATTTGCGGCTGATCGTGGAAAAAAGGTCCCTCCGCTCCGCCTCGCTTCGCTCGGCTCCGGTCGGGACGACGGAGAAGGCTAAAGGTCATCTGCTCCAAGTTCTGCCATCACAGGTCACCGGAACTGGATGGTCGACACGAGGCCCTCGCGGCCGATGCTGAGGCTCGAGACGCCGGCGGCGATGCGCTGCTTGAGGTCGGCCACGCTTTTGACATCCTGGCCATTGATTCCCGAGACCATGTCCCCCGGTCTGAGGAAACGCGCGGCGTAGGAGCCGGGCTGCACCTCGACCACCGCGACGCCCCAGCGCCATTCGACTAGGCCGAGCTCGTCGGCCACCGCCGGCGACATGTTGACCACGGTCGCGCCGCTGAGCGGATGGCGGCCCTGCAGCACCGAGCGGTCGCGCGCGGGCTTCTCGGGCGGCGCGGTGAGCGGCACGTCGAGCACGACCTCCTTGCCGGCGCGCAGCACCTTGACCGGGACGGTCTCGCCGACCGCCGCGGTCGCCAGCCGGAAGCGCAGGCTCGCCTCGTCGTCGATCGGCCAGTCGCGCATGGCCACGATCACGTCGTTGCGCTTGAAGCCGGCCTTCTCGCCGGGGCCGCCGGCATAGACCTCCTTGACCACCAGCCCGGCCGGGCGCGGCAGGTTGAGGCCGGCCGCGAGGTCCGGCGTCACGCGCTGCATGGAGATGCCGAGCCAGGGCCGCACGATCCGCCCGCCATTCTCGCCGGTCGAGATCATGCGGGCGACAATGTTCGACGGCGTGGCGAAGCCGATGCCGACCGAGCCGCCGGTCTGCGAATAGATCGCCGTGTTGATGCCGATCATGCGGCCATCGAGGCTGACCAGCGCGCCGCCCGAGTTGCCGGGATTGATCGCCGCGTCGGTCTGGATGAAGAAACTCGAATCGTTGACGCCGCCCGCCGACCGGGCGAGCGCCGAGATGATGCCGCTGGTCACGGTCTGGTTGAGGCCGAACGGGTTGCCGATCGCCAGCACCACGTCGCCGACCTCGATCGAATCGGAATCGCGCAGCTCGATGAACGGGAACTTGTCGCCCTGGGTGTCGATGCGCAACAGGGCGAGGTCGTAGCGCTCGTCCTGGGTCACCAGCTTGGCGTCGAACTCGCGGCGGTCGCCCAGCACGACGCGGATCTCGTCGGCGCCCTTCACGACATGGGCGTTGGTGACGATCAGCCCGTCGGCCTTGACCAGCACGCCCGAGCCCAGCGAGTTCTGCACCCGCTGCCCGCCATCCTGCGGCATGCCCGGGAAGGGGAATGGCAGCCGCCGCTGCACCCGCGCGGTCGTGGTCGTGTAGATGTTCACCACGGTGGGCGAGACCTTCTTCACGACCGGCGCGAAGGAATAGGCGAGATCGCTGCGGCTGGTCGGCAGGGATTGCGCGAACGCAGGCCCGGAGAGACCGATCCCCAACGCCAGAAAAGCCATCCATCCGCCCAGACGCATCATGCCCCCGTTTTTTCCGCCGGCTGGAATATCTAGGGCGCAGCCGTGGGGCAATGCAACTTGGCGGGAAATTCCTCTATCCGCAGCGCGAATAGCCGCAGTTCAGGCAGATGTCGCAGCCCTCCTGATGCGTCAGGGCTGCGGCGCCGCAGTTCGGGCACTGGCCCATCCTGGCGGCCGGCGCACCCTGCCCATCACCTGGCCCATCGCCTGGCTCGCGGGCGCCGGCGGCGAGCTTCAGCCGCGCCTCGACCGCCTCGGCAATGCCCGGGGCATCGTCGGCCGCGAGGAACCCGATCTCGATCAGGTGGCGCTCGATCACCCCGCCGATCGCGGCCAGCAACGAGGGCACGTAGCGGCCCTCCATCCACTGCCCGCCGCGCGGGTCGAACACCGCCTTCAGCTCCTCGACCACGAACGACACGTCGCCGCCGCGCCGGAACACCGCCGAGATCATGCGGGTCAGCGCCACCGTCCAGGCGTAGTGCTCCATGTTCTTGGAGTTGATGAAGATCTCGAACGGCCGGCGGCGGCCGTCCTGCATCACGTCGTTGATGGTGATGTAGATCGCATGGTCGCTGCCCGGCCATTTGATCTTGTAGGTCTTGCCCGGCAGGTCCTCCGGCCGGTCGAGCGGCTGGGCGATGTAGACGACCGAATCGCGCGTCGCCGGCACCGGCAAGCTCGGGCGCGCTTCGGCGGCCGCGGTCGTCGGCTTCACCTCGAGCACCGCGCCGGTCACCTCGTTGGGCCGGTAGGTGGTGCAGCCCTTGCAGCCCTGGGCGTAGGCCTCCTCGTAAACGTGCTTGAACGCCTCGAAGGAGATGTCCTTGGGCAGGTTGATGGTCTTGGAGATCGAGCTGTCGACGAACTCCTGCGCCGCCGCCTGCATCGCGAGATGATCGTTCGGCGTCAGCGTCTGGGCATCGACGAACACGTCGGCCGGCGGCTCGGCCGTGCCCTTGAGCTTGCGCCACAGGCGGAAGGCGTGGTCGTCGACGCTCTCCTCGCGCCGCGTGCCGTCAGGCTGCAGCACGTGCCGGACATGGCTGAAGGCGAACACCGGCTCGATGCCGGACGAGACGTTGTCGGCCAGCAGTGAGATCGTGCCGGTCGGCGCGATCGAATTCAGCAGCGCGTTGCGGATGCCGTAGCGTGCGATCGCCGAGCGCACTTCCTCGGGCAGCGCCTTCACCGTCTCGCCGGCGAGATAGCGGGCGCGGTCATAGAGCGGGAAGCTGCCCTTCTCCGCGGCGATATCGGCTGAGGCGAGATAGGAAAGCCGCTGCACCGCGGCAAGCCATTGGCGTGTGAGCCGCACGGCTTCCGTCGAGCCATAGCGCACGCCGCAGAAGATCAGCGCATCGGCGAGGCCGGTGACGCCGAGCCCGATGCGACGCTTGGCCTTGGCCTCGCGCTCCTGCGCCGGCAGCGGGAAGCGGGACACGTCGATCACGTTGTCCAGCATGCGCACGGCGAGCGGCACCACCTTCTCAAACGCCTCGATGTCGAGCTTGGCCTGCGGCGTGAAAGGATCCCTCACCAGCGCGCCGAGATTGATCGAACCGAGCAGACACGCGCCGTATGGAGGCAACGGCTGCTCGCCACAATTATGAACGTAGAGGCCATTGGCATCGAAGGCATTGATGCCTGGGATCCGGACGTCATAGACGGTGGCTTCGCCGTCCGGTTCGATCCCTTCGACTTCTGCCACGAACCGCTCGCGGTTTAGCTTTCGACGGTAGCCAGTCAACAGCGTCTTGAGGCGACAGGCCTTGTCGCGGTCGGCAAAGCCGATCCGCTCAGCGAAGAGCCCGACGCCCTCGCCGGCAACCACCAGCTCGTGCTGAGCCGCATGGTCGTAGAGGCGCGCTCCACCCTTGCCGTCCGGCATCAGCCGTTGTCCGGCTGGGCGGCGATCGCAATAGAGCGACGATACGATGCCGAGGCGCAACAGCATACGCTGCACGGCCTCGAGCATGAGCAGATCGCTCTGGCCGAGGCGGATGCTGACCCCCTTGGCTTGCGTGCCCTGGACTGATCCATCGGCATCGAACAGTCCGCGCAGCAGGCCGCGATGGAACTCCGACGACGTCTTTTCGACCTCAGGGGTGATCGTCTTGCGGCCTGGCGCCATGCCCATGTCACGCGCCAGCGCCTTCACGGCCCCCAGCGACAGGCGCCATTCGTTGCGGCCTTTGACCTCGATCCACCCGACGAAATCCGTTCGATGTGGCAGCGTCCGCGCCGCTGCCAACGCCGCCTCCATGACGCCGTCCACGCCGACGCAAGCATTCTCGCCGTTGGCCACTTGAGCCGGTCGCCACGCGCTGAGAACCGCCTTGTCTTCCTTGAGCGTGCCGTCACCCAACAGCAAGCCGAGCAGATAGCCTTCCGCCTCCGTCCGTGCGCCCTGCCATCGTGGCGCCTCGCGATGGTCGTGCAGGACGACCTTGTCGCCGAAGCGAAGCTCGCCGGCAGCAATCCATTCGAATTCCTTAGTCCACCGGGTCAACTGCTTGACCTTGCGCACACGATGATCGGTCGTGAGACGCAGGGCATAACCTTCCTTCGTCCGAAGCCTGACCACCGGCTTCGAGCCCGTCGCGAAGAAGCCTTCGGGACCGCTCGCGAAATCCTTGCCGTCAATCCGGGCGAGGAACGGCTGCCCCCGCAAATCCACCACTTGCCGTGGACCGTCCGCCGTATGCACCCAGCTCTCCGCGGTGATGCACGGATTGGTCGCCTGGATCGATTCGCAATAGTAAAGATTGTTTCGCTTGTTCACGCGGTCGATGAAGATCACGCCCGGCTCGGCGCAGTCGTACGTCGCGCGCATGATGCGCTCCCACAGCGCGCGCGCCTTCAGCGTCCTGTAGACCTTGCCACCGAACACGAGGTTCCAATCGCCGTCGTCCTTCACCGCCTGCATGAAGGCGTCGGTGACCAGCACCGAGACGTTGAACATGCGCAGCCGCTTGGGGTCGCGCTTGGCGTCGACGAAGGCCTCGATGTCGGGATGGTCGCAGCGCAAGGTCGCCATCATCGCGCCGCGGCGGGAGCCGGCGCTCATGATGGTGCGGCACATCGAATCCCACACGTCCATGAAGGAGAGCGGGCCCGAGGCGTCGGCGCCGACGCCCTTCACCGGCGCACCCATCGGCCGAAGGGTCGAGAAGTCATGGCCGATGCCGCCGCCCTGCTGCATGGTCAGCGCGGCTTCCTTCACGTTCTCGAAGATGCCCGCCATGTCGTCGGGGATGCTGCCCATGACGAAGCAGTTGAACAGCGTGACCGTGCGGCCGGTGCCGGCCCCGGCGATCACTCTTCCCGCGGGCAAAAACTTGAAGCCCTGCAGCGCCTCGTGGAAGCGACTGGCCCAGGTTTCCGAATCGCGCTCGGCCGCGGCCAAGGCACGGGCGACCCGCCACCACGTGCCTTCCAGGTCGGCGTCGCCGCCTCCCGAGCCATCGCGGAACCGGTATTTCATGTCCCAGATGCGCTGGGAAATCGGCGCCCAATCCATCCTCTAAAGATAGGCCCGGATTGGTGTTTTCAACAAGTGTTCTTTTTTCGTTCTTGTCTCAGCGGCCAACACTGGCGGCCACGAAGAGCAGCGCGCCCCACAAGACATAGGTCGCAGCGCACGCCACAACGGCGATGGCGAAGGCATAGCCCAAGCGAGGCATGCTCTTCACGTGGCTCCGGTTTCGAGCCGGGTCAAGCCTGCGGGTTCTCTACCAGCCGCGCGGTCGCGCCTTCGATCCTCTCCTGCAGCGTCTGCATGAAGGCCTCGCGCGACAGGCCCGGCTGGATCGGAGGCAGGATCTCGAGGGTCAGCACGCCTGGCTGCTTGATCCATTTGCGGCGACCCCAGAACAGGCCGGAGTTCAGCGCCATCGGCACCACCGGCACGCCGAGCTGGCGGTAGAGCGCGGCGGTGCCGACCTGGTAGGGCTTGCTGTCGCCCGGCGCCACCCGGGTACCCTCGGGAAAGATCGCGATCGATCGGCCCTCGGCGATCGCCGCCTTCGCCTGCTTCACCAGCCCGCGCAGCGCCGCGGCGCCATCGCCGCGCGCCACGGCAATGTTGCCCGCCCGCGCCATCGCCCAGCCGACGACCGGGATGAACAGCAGTTCCCGCTTCAGCACGATGGCTATGTCGTCGAACAACAGGGTGAAGGAGAGCGTCTCCCAGCTCGACTGATGCTTGCAGGCAAGGATCGCGGGGCCGGCCGGCAAATTCTCCCGCCCCACGACGCGGTGCGTAAGCCCGACCGTCACGCGCAGCCACCACAGCACGAAGACTATCCACAGCCTGGCCCAGGCCACGACCCAGCGGCGGGGCGCCAACAACAGCGGCAGGCCCGCGATCGCGATCACCGCGGTGCCGAGATACCAGCCGACATTGAACGCGAGCGAACGCAGCCAGAGAACGGTTGTCATCCTTGTTAGACCAGTATTGGTGGCCTAATGTCCGCCGAACAGCAAGCTTATGTGGTGTGAAGCCCGCTCCCGGTAGTCATGGTCGTCACCTGCCCAAATTGCCGGTCGCGCTATGCCGTGGACCCGCTGAAGATCGGCCCTGCGGGTCGCACGGTCGAGTGCGCGCGCTGCCATCATCAGTGGCATCAGAAGGTCGAGGGTCCGGCCCCCGCACCGGAACTGGTGATCCGGCCGACCACGACCGGGGCATCGCTGCCCGCCGTCATCCCGCCCAAGCCCGCCTTCCCCTGGCGGCGCGTCGCCGTCGGTATCGTCTTGCTGGCGCTGCTCGCCGTGCTGTTCGCCTTCCACACCCAGATCGTCGCCATGATGTCCCGCGAGGCTCGAGCCTTCGAGCCGGCGCCGGCGCGAGTCGCCACTGCGAGCCGCGTCCCGGCATCGTCGGACACGCACAGCGCCGCCAATGAGCCGGCGGCGCGCCCACCGGCCGCCTCCGAGGCGCGGCCACAGATCGAGATCGACCTTTCGAACAGCTCGATCGACGCGGTCGACGGCCACTTCGTCGTGCGCGGCCAGCTGGTGAACAACGGGCGCGCGCCGGGCTCGACCACCGTGCTGCGCATCACCTTCAGGCGCCACGAGGAAGTCCTGGGCGAGCGCTCCTTCCCGATGGTCGAGGGACCGCTGCCGCCCGGCGGCCGCGCCAGCTTCAGCCAGGTCCTGGAGAATCCGCCGGCAGGCACCACCGACATCGTGCCGACGGTCGAGTGATGACCGGTCAGATTCCCGACCGTCCGCACGTCGCGATCCGCTTCTCCGCTGCCGAAATCGCCGCCCGGGTCGACGAGATGGCGGCTGATCTCGCCGCCAAGCTGCCGGCCGACACGCTGGTCGTGTCGGTGCTGAAGGGCAGCTTCGTGTTCGCCGCCGACCTGATCCGGGCGCTGAGCCGCGCCGGCGCCAACTGGTCGATGGACTTCGTGACGCTCTCCAGCTACGGGACGGGCACGCAAACGACCGGCAACGTACGCATCGTGCGCGACATCGTCGACGATGTGCGCGGCCGCGACGTGCTGCTGGTCGACGACATTCTCGAATCGGGACTGACGCTCTCCTTCGCCAAGAACCTGATGAAGGAGCGCGGCGCGCACCGCGTCTGGATCTGCACCCTGCTCGACAAGCCGCACAAGCGGCGGGCGCCGCTGGAGGCCGACTTCACCGGCTTCCGCGCCGGCGACGAGTTCCTGGTCGGCTACGGGCTCGACTGGGCGCACCGCTTCCGTGGGCTACCGTATATCGGCGTGGTCGAGAAGGCGGCGTAAATCTGGGGGTTGAGAGGCGTTCCGACGCCCACATCTGCAACCGCGTTCGCTCCCCCGGCGTTCGTAGGCCATGATCTTCCCCAGCCTGAGCGACGCTGAGAGGGCCGTGCTCGAGGACTTGCTGCTGCACGGTGCCAACCGGAACCTGCCGACGGCGATCCGTGGCCGGCTGGCGCTGTACAAGCTGATCGACGAGACGCCCGAGGGTTGGAAGATCACGCCCCTCGGGCAGCAGGCGCTTCAGGTCGCCCCGTCCGCCAATCCGCAGTCACAGGCGCCCCGCAAGGAAGGTCGCCCGGCGGATCACGAACGCCACTACGGCAAGAAGAGCCGCGACACTTCCTGGTTCGGGTGACCGGTCGCCCGCCCCGGACAAAGAAGCCCGCCCCGCGGGGGAGACGACGGGACGGGCTCTGCTCTGTCAGGACACGGGTGCTCACGCCCGTGCATGGAATCAACGTCCCGGCCGGCGGGGTAGTTCCCGGCCTTCTTGCGGACCATCGGCCGGTGAACCATGTCTAAAACATGGCGCTCGGCAGACCGCGCATGACCTTCGGCCAGCTTGCCCAGGAGCAGCTGGAGATCGAGGTCACCTGTCCCAACTGCAACCACCGGCGCCTGATCGACGGCAACGCGCCCAGCCTGGACCGGCCGATCGCGGGCGCCCGCTTCCGCTGCGAAAAGTGCGGTTCGGTCGGATTGCCGGAACTGGGCAAGCAGCGGCTGTGGGCGAAGCGGCTCGCCCGGCACGCGCGCAAGCTTTCCGATCGTTAGAACGCCTTCGCCACGGTGAAGCGCACCGCGAGCGGCTCGACCGGATGGAAATGCACGTCGTTGACGCCGGCCAGCGGCTCACCTGGCAAACGCGAGGTGTAGTAGTAGTCGATCTGGTCGGCCCGGGTGTTCAAGAGGTTCAGCGCGTCGAGCGTGAGCTTCAGTCCGTTCTCGAAAGCGTAGCCCAGGCGCGCGTCGAACAGCGAGGTCGCGCCGGAATAGACGCTGCCGTCCTCGATCAGCGGCCGTGCGCCGAAGTAGCGCCAGCGCAGCGCACCGAACCAGCCGACATCCTCGCCCAGGGTGATCCCGGCCGAAGCGACCGCGGCGGGCGCCGCGGGAATGAGGTTGCCGACCGGGTTGCCGTCGTCCTTGAAGCGCGCATAGGTGTAGGCGAAGTCGGCGTCAAGCATCGCCCAGCTCGTCGGGCGATAGCGGTTCGCCCATTCGACGCCGACGCGCCGGCTCGGCCGGTTGGGCGAGGTGTCGCCGGCATCGCCGTTGAAGGTGAGCTCCGAATCGAAATCGAGGATGAAGATCGCCAGGGTGGAATCGAGACCGCGGATGGCTTGGGTGCGCGCACCGATCTCCGCGCCGCGCGACTGCACCAGGAGCGGCACGTTCTGCGCAACGCCGCGTACGTCGTTCGAGTGAAAGCCCATTCCGGCATTCACGTAGAATTCCGTCTTGCCGAACGGCCCGAAGACCAGGCCGAGCTTGGGTTGCGGCAGGAAGGCCGTCGTCTGCACCGAATTGCCGGCCAGGCTGCTGTCGTCGGTTGCCCAGTAGAGGTCGCCGCGCAGGCCGAGGGTCGAGCGCAGCCAGCCGTTCCACTTCACCTTTTCCTCGACGTAGAGGCCGACGCTGGTCTCGTTCACATGATCGGTGCGGATGGTCGAGGTCGGCACCCGCTGCACGGTGTTGAACAGGCCGAGGTCGATGATGTCGTGGCGGACCTGCACGCCGAACAGGCTCTCGGCGTCGAAGCCCGCGACCCTGTGCTTGAGGCTGCGGCTTGCGTTGACGCCCATCAGGAAGCGCTTGTCGGCCTGCTGGAACTGGTCGCCGTTCGCCGGATCGTTCAGGAAGTACGTGAAGTTGTTGTAGAGATTGAGCGTGGAATAGACGAGATAGCCCTCGATCCGGTCATGCGTGCGCTCGTCCGACCGGCTCCAGCGTGCCGACAACGAATAGCGCTGGCTGTCGCCGCCGTCGGTCGGGTCGAGCGTGCCGAAGCGGCCGATCAGGCCCTGGTCGACCGCGCGCAGGGCGACCTGGTCGGTAGAGTGCCATGAGTTGGTGTACGCCATGCCGGTCAGGGCGAAGCCATCGTCGACCGTGCCTTCGCTGTAGCGCAGCACGCCATTGTACTTGCGGACCGCATCGGGGATGTCCCACGGCCCGTCGTAGCGCACGATCTCGCCGGCGCCGGTGAGCGTGCCCTGGCCGAGCGTCGTCGATCCCGCCGCGAGGCCGCGCCAGAAGCCGAAGCTGCCGGCCGTCGCCGACAGCAGCTTCTTCTCCAGCCGGTCCGCGTATGAAATATGGATCGCGCCGGCCGACGAGAAGTCGCCTTCCTGCGCCCAATACGGCCCCTTGCGCAGCAGCACGTTGTCGACGAGCTCGGGGATCATGAAGTTGAGGTCGGAATAACCCTGTCCATGGGCATGCGTGCGCATGTTGATCGGCATGCCGTCCAGCCAGATGCCGATGTCCGTGCCGTGGTCGAGGTTGAAGCCGCGCAGGAAGTACTGGTTCGCCTTCCCCTCACCCGAGTGCTGGGTGACGATCAGCCCCGGCACCGCCTCCAGGATCTCCGCCGGTCGGGTGACGGGCCGCGTGTTCAGCGTCTCGCCGGAAATGCGCTGCTCGGACGCTGCGTCCGTGGGCTGCCTTTCCAGATCGGCGGGTGCCGTGACCGTGACGGCCGGCAGCACGACGGAGGCGCCGGTCGGCGGCGCCTGTGCCCGCGCCTCCGACGCGACGGCCAATGCCAGGACAAGCCAGGGGAAGAAGCGAGTATGCACTTCTCGCAAAATGTGCATACATGGCGCGCGGCAGACAACTCGAATCCGGGGTTTTGCGTGGCGTCAGTGAGGAGTCTCTTCGGATGGCTGGTTGCCGCCAACATCGCAGCGTGGTCGTGGGCGCTGTCGGCGTTCCACGATCGGCCGGTGCTGCTGGGCACGGCGTTCCTCGCCTGGAGCCTCGGGCTGCGCCACGCCGTCGATGCCGACCATATCGCGGCCATCGACAACGTCACGCGCAAGCTCGTGCAGGCCGGACGCCGGTCGCTGTGCGTCGGCCTGTTCTTCGCCGTGGGCCATTCGGCCGTCGTCGCGCTTGCCGTCGCGTTGCTCGCCATCGCGGCGCCTGCGATGCGGAGCTGGCTGGAGCAGTGGCGTGAGCTGGGCGGCCTGGTCGGCACGCTGATCTCGGCGCTGTTCCTGTTCGCCATCGCAACCGTGAACCTGGCGATCTTGCGCTCGACCTGGCGCACGTTCCGGCGCGTTCAGGGCGGCACCGGGGCGCCCGACTTCGCGCCTGCCGGCGGGCTCCTGACTCGGCTTGCGCGGCCGTTGTTCGCACTGATCGCCAAGCCGTGGCACATGATGCCGCTCGGCTTCCTGTTCGGCCTCGGCTTCGACACGGCGACGGAGATCGCGCTGCTCGGGCTCGCGGCCACCCAGGCGGCGAACGGCCTGCCCGTCGGGGCGGTGCTGGTCTTTCCGGCGCTGTTCGCGACGGCAATGGCGCTGGTCGACAGCGCCGACGGCGTGCTGATGCTGAACGCCTATGGCTGGGCGATGACGAGGCCGGCGCGCCGGCTTACCTACAACCTCACGATCACCTTCGTATCGATCGCGGTGGCCTTCGGCGTCGGCAGTCTCGAGCTGCTCGGCCTGTTGAACGAACGTCTCGGGCAGACGGGCGGGTTCTGGGCTAGCATCGGGTGGTTGAACGATCAGGCCGATGCCGTCGGTTTCGTCATCATCGGCCTGCTGGTCGCAGTGTGGCTCGGCGCGCTGGCAATCCATCGCTGCAGGCGCCCGGGCGAAGCCGACGCGGCAGCGGACTGAGGCAGGGAGCGACAGACATGCAACGCATCACCCTTTCGGTCGACGACGAGCTGGTGGAGGCGCTCGACCGGCACATGCGCCGGCGACGCTACGGCAGCCGGTCGGAGGCGCTGCGCGACATCCTGCGCGACGCACAGGCCCGGCAGCGGCAGGAGGATGCGGGCGACGGCCACTGCGTCGCCACCCTCACCTACGTCTACGACCACGAGACGCGCGAGCTCGGCCAGCGGCTCACCGAGGCGCAGCACCGGCATCACGACCTGCAGGTCGCGACGATGCACGTCCATCTGGATCACGACAGCTGCCTAGAGGTCTCGGTGCTGCGCGGCGCCGCCCGCGCGGTCCAGAAGCTCGCCGACGACACGATCAGCCAGCGCGGCGTGCGCCACGGCCATCTCCACCTGGTGCCGGCCACCGTCGACCGCCGCGAGCACAGCCACGGCGGCGCGCGGCACAGCCACGAGCATGTGAGGGTGTAGCCTGTCGGCTTGGCCCGCGCCGCGGATAGCGCAGAATGACGATACGTTCCGCATCCAAATTTCAGTCTCCATCCAGTAGAGCCGCGCATTCTTCTGCAATATGCCCGTCACACAACGATGGGACGGTGGAAGCGTGTTGGGACCATCGCCCTGTTTGGAGGCGGCGTTGCGTCTCGATTCGATTTCCAGTTCGTCATTGGGTTTGAAAGTTGAAAAGTCTGGGAGCGCAGGCGGACGACCTCGACTTCCTTCTCCAAGCCGTCAGACAACGAAGCCCTGTCGCGGCGGATGCCGACGTCATTCGAGAACCTGGTGACGGCAGGCAGTTGACGATCCTCCTCTCCGGAACAACCTGTTCTTACAAGAGGAATTACGACGGTGGGCGGCGCATTCTCTCGTTCCAGCACGCCGGGGACTTCTGCGACCTCCATCGATACATCCTGCCGGACCACGATCATGAGATCGGCGTCCAGGCGCTGACCGACTGCACGGTTGCAGTCATCCACTACCGGGATATGGAAAGGCTTCTGTCGCGTCCGACGCTGGCTGTCGCCTTCTGGCGCGGTTCGATGGTCGAAGCTGCCGTCTATCGCGAGCGGCTGACCAGCACCGGCCGCGGAACAGCCCTCGAACGTGTGGCGCACTTGCTTTGCGAGCAGCTGGTCCGCCGCGAAGCCGTCGGGATCCGTACTCCGCGGCTGCCCTTCTCGCAGATTGACGTTGCCGACGCGGCAGGCCTGTCGGTGGTCCACGTCAATCGCACGGTCCAGACCCTCCGCGGCCTCGGGGTCCTTTCCAAGGCCAGCCATATCGAAGTGATCGACAGGGAGCGGCTGGAACAACTGGCAAAATTCGACGGGCTCTACCTCAGCCTGCCGCGGCGCTGGCGCTCCCCTTCGGCCTCCGCGGCCCTCGCCTCCGTCAATGCTCGGTCTCTGTCGGCAACCGCCTCCCTCGCCTGAGGCCGGCAAAGGCGTCCTCAGGTCCTTCGCCACTCGAGACGGCAGGCCTCAGTACGTCTTGAGCAGGCGGTCGATGTAGTCGAGCTCTTCCTTCGGGCGCTGCTGCTCGCCGGCGCGGCGGCGCAGCTCGTCGAGGATCTCGCGGCTCTTCTGGCGCTCGAGCTCGAGCGGCACCTTGTCGACGCCGGTGTCGACCGAATCGCCGAAATTGCCGTCGGAGCGGCCGAGCGGATCACGGTTCTCGCCACGGCGCTCCTTCTCCTCGATCTCGGCGATGTCCTGGCCGTTGCCGGGCCCGCGCTGGCGCATCTGCTCGGCCATGTCGCCCATGCCCTGCTGGAGGTTGTCGAGCGCGCGGCGCTGGGCGCGGCCGGCCTCGCGCGGATCGCCGCGGCGCAGCGCCTCCTCGGCCTCGCGCATAGAGCGCTCGGCGCGGCCCAGCGAGTCGGGCATCTGCAGGCCGTTCTCGTCGAGCTTCTTCATGAAGTCGCCGAGCTGGTTGCGCAGGTGGCCCTGCTGGTTGCCCTGGTTCTCGCCCCACTGCTGGTCGCCACCCTGCTGACCCTGGCCCGGCTGCTGGCCCTGCGGCCCCTGCTGGCCCTGTTGCCCGCGCTGGCCCTGCTGGCCGCGCTGACCCTGCTGTTGCTGCTGGCGGCCTTCCCGCTCGCTCTCGCCCAGGAGCTGGTTCTGGCGCCGCGACAGCCGGTCGAGCTGGTTCATCATCTCGCGGCCCTGCTGGTTGCCCTGCCCCTGCTGGCCCTGGCGCTGCTGCCCGCGCTGGCCGTTCTGGGCCATCATCGGCGTGGCGTTCTCCATCATCTTGCGCAGCTCTTCCAGCAGCCGCTTGGCCTCCTCGCGCTGGCCGTTGCGGGCCATCTCGCGGATCTTGTCGAGCATCTTCTGGATGTCGTCGGAGGTGATGGTGTTGTTGGGATCCATCCGGTCCGCCTGCTCCTGCATGCGGCGGCGCTCCTCCGGATCCTTCATCCGGTCGGCCAGCTCCTTCTGCCAGCGGTCCATCGCGTTGTAGAGCTGCTGGATCAGCCGCTCGATCTCCTCGTCGCCGGCCTGGCGCTGCATGGCGTCGCGCAGGTCCTGGCGCGCCTGCTCGACCGCGCGCTCGGCGTCGGAGCTGGCGCCCTGCTCCAGCCGCAGCGCCAGATCCCACAACAGCTTCTGGGTGTCGGCGATCATCGGCTTGTCGCCGCTGGTGGCGAGCCGCGCGGCGCCGATGCGCAGGCCGAGCTGCACCACGGGATCGTCGCGGTACGACTTCGGATGCGCCTCGATCATGTGCATGCCGTCGACGACGTCGAGGCGCAGCGCCTTGGGATCGATGGTCAGCTGCTTGCGCAGCACGATCAGCGCCCGCGCCGTCGGGTCGTTGAACACGCGCTCGGGCAGCAGGAAGGTCTCGGCCTTGCTCGAGCCCTTCTGGCCGAGCGCATCGGTCGCGAACAGGATGACCCGCACCTTCATGCCGGCCCACGGGCTGCTGGTGAGGTCGCGCACGAAGCTGTCGCTCACCTTCTTGCTGTTGCCCGGCACCGGCAGGTCGATGCGCAGCACCTCCGGTTCCTCGCCGTCCAGCATGTCGGCGCCGAGCTGCGACCCGTGCAGCCGCATCTGCAGCTGCACGCCGGTCACGCCGAAATCGTCACCGGCGATGTAATCGATCTTGGTCGACCACTTGTCGACGCTGATCGGCTTGGAGAATTCGATGGTGGGCGCGAGGTCGGGAATGACGTGCAGCTTCCAGCTCGCCTGCTCGTCGCCGCGCGCCTGCAGCGCGATCCTAGTGCCCTCGTTGATGGTCGTCTCTACCTGGTACTTGCCCTGGCTGACGGTGCCGAACTCGGTCTCCTTGCCGTCGATCGCGAGCTTGGGCGGATGGCGGCCGCGCACGTCGTCGACGAAGCCCGCGAGCTTGCTGCCGACCGGCACGCGCAGCAGCTTGTCGTGCTCGGCCATGTCGAGATAGATCGGCGGCTTGCCGGTGTAGGTCGGCGGCGCGATCCAGAGATTGGCGACCACGGGCGGCGGCGGCGGGAAAGCGGGCGTGAAGGCGGTCGCCATGCGATCGGCGCGCCAGCCGCCGGCCGACGCCACGGCCACGACCAGCGCCAGCAGCGGCACGATGCGCAGCGCCCAGGTGTCGAACTTCGCAAGGCCCGGCCGCGCCGCCCCGTTGCGGAGGCTCGCCAGGCGCTCGGCCTCGCGGCGGCGATGCGCCTCCCACAGGGCCGAGACCATGCTGTCGTGGCCGGTCCCCGCCAGCGTGTCCTGAACGGCGACCAGCGGACGGTGCATCACGCCCGAATCCTGCTCGAGGCGGCGGATGGCTTCGGCGCGAACCGGCCAGCTGAAACGCCGGAAGCGCCACCAGGCGAGTCCGATGAAGCCCAGCGCCAGGGCGGCGAGCACGCCGGTATGCACCCAGGGATCGAGCCCGCCGAACAGATCGAGATGGGCCGCCGCGATGAACAGGGCGACCATGGCCAGCAGCGGCATCAGCCGCGGCCAGATGCCCTCCCAGGCAAGGGCCAACCACGCCAAGCCGATCTTGCGCTCGACACCCGGGGCAGGGATCGGAGTGGCTTCGGTGGCGTCCATCGAGTCCTTTCTCTTACGCTTACGCCGGCTCCATCCAGGGCGGGAACCGCTCCGAAGAGAGCATCTCGTCGATCGAGGGCCTCGGACGGACGACCGCAAACCGCGTGCCATCCACCATGACCTCGGGCGCCAACGGCCGCGTGTTGTAGCTCGAGGCCATCACCGCGCCGTACGCACCCGTCGAACGTACCATGATGAGGTCGCCCGCAGATAGAGGAGCCAAATCACGGTTCTGTGCCAGATAATCGCCGGATTCGCACACCGGCCCGACAATGTCACAACGGATCGTGGCGGCATCGGGGCGCGGCCGGCGCACCGGCACGATGTCGTGCCACGCCTCATACAACGTCGGGCGGATGAGATCGTTCATGGCGGCGTCGACAATGACGAAGGTCTTGGACACGCCGGGCTTCACGAGGATCACCTCGCTCACCAGCACGCCCGCCTCGCCGACCAGCCGGCGGCCCGGCTCGAAGGTGAGCTCGCAGCCCAGTCCGTCAGTCTCCTTGGCGACAAGCTGCAGGAAGGATGCGATCGAGGGCGGCTGCTCGTCGGCGTAGACGATCCCCAAGCCGCCGCCGATATCGAAGCGGTCGATGCGATGGCCGTCCGCGCGCAGCTCGGCGATCAGGCCGCGCACCTTGGCGATCGCATCGCGATAGGGATCGAGCGTGGTGAGTTGCGAGCCGATATGCATGGCCACGCCGACCACCTGCAGGTTCGGCAGCCTGCCCGCGAATGCATAGGCCTCGCGCGCCAGATCGATGTCGATGCCGAACTTGTTCTCCTTGCGGCCGGTCGTGATCTTCTCGTGCGTGCCGGCGTCGATGTCGGGGTTCACGCGGATGGTGATCGCGGCCTTCACGCCGAGCTGGCCGGCGACGGCGTTCAGGGTCTCGAGCTCGGCCGAGCTCTCGACGTTGATCTGGCCAATGCCGGCCTGCAGCGCAGCCATCAGCTCGGCCGGCTTCTTACCGACGCCGGAATAGACGATCTTGTGCGGCGGAATGCCGGCGGCCAGCGCCCGCTTCATCTCGCCGACCGAGACGATGTCGGCGCCGGCGCCGAGATCGCCGAACAGCTTCACCACCGCGAGGTTCGAGTTCGCCTTCAGAGCGTAGCACACCGAGGCGCGCATGCCCGTCATCGCCGAGGCGAACTCCTGCCATGCCGCCCGGAGCGCACCGGCGGAGTAGCAGTAGAGCGGCGTGCCGACCTGCCGGGCGATGGTCTTGAGCGCCACGCCCTCGACCTGCATGTCGCCCTCGGCGTTGTAGGTGAAGAAGCTCATAGATACCTCTTGCGCGCGTCCTTGATCGCGCGGACGACATTGGACGGCGCGGTGCCGCCGTAGCTCTTGCGCGCGGCGACCGACGCCTCGACCGTCAGCACCTTGTAGACATCCTTGGTGATGCGCGGCTCCACGTCCTGCATCTCCGCGAGCGACAGCTTGTCGAGGTCGATGCCCTTGGCCGCCGCTTTGCCCACCAGCGCGCCGGTCGCGTGATGCGCTTGCCGGAACGGCAGGCCGACCGAGCGCACCAGCCAGTCGGCGAGATCGGTCGCGACCGAATAGTCGGCCGAGGCGACGGCGCGCATGCGCTCCGGATTGGCCTTGAGGTCGCGGATCATGCCGGTCATCGCCGCAACGCAAAGCTCGATCGACTCGGCGGCATCGAACAACGGCTCCTTGTCCTCCTGCATGTCCTTGCCATAGGTCAGCGGCAGTCCCTTCAGCACGGTGCAGAGGGCCACGAACGCGCCCATGATCCGGCCGACCTTGCCGCGGATCAGCTCGGCGGCGTCGGGATTGCGCTTCTGCGGCATGATCGAGCTGCCGGTGGTGAAGGCGTCCGACAGCGCGATGAAGCGGAACGGCGCCGAGCACCAGATCACGATCTCCTCGGCCAGCCGCGACAGGTGCACCGCGCAGAGCGAGGCGGCGCCCAGGAACTCCACGACATAGTCGCGGTCCGACACGGCATCGAGCGAGTTGGCCATCGGCCGGTCGAAGCCCAGCGCCTTGGCCGTGCGATGGCGGTCTATCGGATGCGGCGTGCCGGCCAGCGCAGCGGCGCCGAGCGGCGATTCGTTCATGCGCTCGCGGCAGTCGCGCAGCCGGCTGCGGTCGCGCCCGAACATCTCGACATAGGCCAGCAGGTGATGGCCGAAGGTGATCGGCTGCGCCGTCTGCAGATGAGTGAAGCCCGGCATGATGGTCGCCGCGTACTCTTGCGCACGATCGATCAGCGCCGCCTGGAGATCGCGCAGCATGCCTTCGAGCCGATCGACCGTGTCGCGCGTCCACAAGCGCACATCGAGCGCCACCTGGTCGTTGCGCGACCGCGCCGTATGCAGGCGGCCGCCGGCCGGACCGATCAGGTCGGTAAGCCGCTGCTCGACGTTGAAATGGATGTCCTCGAGCTTGGTCGAGAATTTGAACTTGCCCTGCTCGATCTCGTCCTTCACGCGGGCGAGGCCCTGCCTGATGGCGCGGCCGTCCTTCGCGCTCAGGATGCCCTGCGCCACCAGCATGTCGGCATGCGCGGTCGAGCCCGCGATGTCCTGGGCGTAGAGCTTCTTGTCGAAGCCGATGGAGGCGTTGATCTTCTCCATGATCTCGGCGGGGCCGAGCGCATAGCGACCTCCCCACATCGTGTTCGGGGCTGCCTTCTTCTTGGTCGTCTTCCGTGCCATGAATCGGGCTTATGGCACATTCGCGTACGAATTTCCTCATGGGCCGCAGGCTCTTGCTGGCCGCGGTCCCGGCTTTTTTTGCCGTTCCGGCATTAGCCAAGGTAAGTCCCGGCCTGCTGACCGGCACGCTCGCCAGGTTCACCCTGGCGAAGCAGCCCAAGCCGCTGCCCGATCTCGCCTTCACCGACGCCAACGACAAGCCGGTCAAGCTCTCCGACTACAAGGGCAAGACCGTGCTGCTGAACTTCTGGGCGACCTGGTGCGCGCCGTGCGTCAAGGAGATGCCGAGCCTCGACAAGCTGCAGGCCGAGATGGGCAAGGACAGGTTCGTCGTCCTGCCGCTCTCGCTCGACGGCCCCTCGAAGCCGAAAGTGGCGCCCTTCTACGCCGACAAGAAGCTCGCCAACCTCGACATCTACTTCGACAAGGGCAAGAAGGTGCTGGGCGCGCTCGACATCTCCGTGCTGCCCACCTCCGTGCTGGTCGATCCCGAAGGCCGCGAAATCGGCCGCATGGAAGGCGACGCCGACTGGGACAAGCCCGAAGCCATCGCTCTGATGAAGGCGGCGGTCAGCGCCTGAAACCCTTCAGCACCTCCCCGGTCATACAGCAAGGCAATCGTTTATGACCCCGCCTTCCCCCGTCTGCGGGGGAAGGTGGCCCGAAGGGCCGGAAGGGGGTCATGGACCTCGTGGTCGAGCGGCCATGTCGACGGCGATGACCAGATGCCGCGCGTCGTCATTTGTGGGCGGCCCCCATCCGGCGCTACGCGCCACCTTCCCCGCAGATGGGGGAAGGCATGACGTTTGGCTCACGTGCCGGTATGCGATTGCCCGCCAGATGACGGACGAGGAGGTTCAGGATTACTCCAGCCGGATGATCCTGGTCGGCTTGCGGGGCGAACGAAGCGGCGAGAGGGCGGGCGTGGTGGCGGCCCAGACGATCGCGCACAGGACCAGGAGCAGGCCCACGATGGGATCGCCGGCACAGTCGAACAGGACTGCGGCCAGGCAGAAGGCGGCGCCGATAAACTGGTACATGGTGCACCTCCGCTGAAATGGGGACGCGCCTTCTACGGAGTCCTCCGTTTCCCGTAGATGACGCGATTCCGGAATTGCGTTTCGTGCGTTTCACCTGCGCGAAGACACGGTAGGCTCGTGGCATGACCACACCCTACGAAGCCCTTCGCCGACTCCAGCCCGTCACGGGCTGGACCAACGACACTGTGGCGGGAGTCACCTTCACCGGTGGGCTCGACCCGGTCGTGCCGACGCCGTTCAAGGTCGGCGTCGCCGGCGCGGCGACCATCGCCGCCGCCGGCCTCGCCGCCGCGCAGCTCTGGGAGCAGCGCACGGGCCGTAAGCAGAGGGTCGCGGTCGACGTGCGGCAGGCGACGGCATCGATGCGCAGCGGCACCTACATGAAGCTGGGCGACGGCGCGCTGAGCCACGCCCGCAACAGCATCATGGGCACCTATCCGACCAAGGACGGGCGCTGGAGCTATCTCCATTGCAACTTCCCCAACCATCGCGCGGCGGCGCTGAAGGTGCTCGGCGTGACGGAAGAAGACCGCGCGGCCGTCGCCAAGGCGGTCTCCGGCTGGAACGCCCTCGATCTCGAGGAGGCGATCATCGCCAACAAGGGCGCGGGCGGCATGGTGCGCAGCTTCGAGGAATGGAAGACCCATCCGCAGGCGGCAGCGATCGCCTCGCTGCCGCTGCTCGAGATCGAGAAGATCGGCGATGCGCCGGTCGAGCCTCTTCCCCCTGGCTCCAATGGGGGCGACCGGCCGCTGAGTG
>Ga0070738_10002178_pt1 | contig 31973 bp, 28 predicted proteins | sample Coa_R2_2_FD_66446 | JGI IMG/M metagenome (GOLD analysis project Ga0070738, IMG submission 66446) | Surface soil microbial communities from Centralia Pennsylvania, which are recovering from an underground coalmine fire - Coalmine... | ecosystem: Environmental > Terrestrial > Soil > Unclassified ...
GGCGACGCGGACGAGACATGTCAGCGTGTGGAGGCAGAACGGCAAGAAAGCGCTGCCCGTTGCGCTGCGAGACGTGCCGCCCGTCACTCTCTCCGAAATCTTGCGCGCCGTCGATCTCCTGGTGAGCACGAGCGGTTTCGCCCTGACCTCGGATGAAGACAGGCAAATATGGCACGCGCGTTTGCATTACCTCGCGACGCAGCCGCTCGGCGCTATGGCAGAGATGCGTAAAGAAGCTCTCGCTCGCGCGCTTCGCGGCCTTATCGCGGGCTTGCAATTCGACGCGCGGCATCTGCGGCTCGGCGCCTACGCCATTCATCTCGCCACCGGCAGAGTCACATGCAATGGCGAGCCGATCGAGGTCGAACTGCCCAAACACTCGAATTTGGCCGCGGTGCCGTGGCTGCCCTATGACGAGAAACTCTTGGACGCGATATTCCATACGGCGGTCGAGATCGCCGAGCGCCTCAAAGCTCAGTCGGCCCACAATTAGGCAGCCCGAATTCGATCCTTTTCTTCTTCGACAAGCCTTGCGAAACAATGAGATACGATTGCCTGATGTAGTCGCGCAGTTCGGGATCCGAGAGGCCGGGCTTTGCGAAATGTTGGATCCATTTCATGCCGCGCGACGCAAGATAAGGCGCGGGGCGCAAGCCCGGCTGATCCTGGAGCATTTCATAAGCAATGTCGCTCACTTTGAACGTGACGCTCACCGCTTTATTTTCCCCGCCTGCGATCGCGAAGACTTTTCCGCCGACTTTCCACACATGCGATCCACCCCACTGGACCACGTGGCTGGTCGCCGCTAGCGCGCGGCAGAACGCATTATAGTCCTTAAGGGTCATGTCGCTTTACGGTTCATCCCGGGCTGCACTCTCTCGATGAGACGCAGCGGAGCGTCTATCTGGCATGCAGTTTAACTTCCGTCAGCACCAATCGCAGCGCCATGGCACTCCGGGTCTCTCTCGGGATTTTGAGATCGTCGACCTTCCTTGAGCCGGAAACTCGCGCAAGCCTCGCCTGCGCGACAGGAGAGCACGCGGACGGTTATATCAGTCGCTTACGTAGGTTTGCAGGATACTGTGGGATACTCTGGGATGGGCCAAAATCATTCCCACTCGATTGTTCCGACGTACGGTAACGCTTTGAATTAGCGATATAAATTTTTAGCGCGTATGCCAGAGCACCGTTCCCTCGATCCGTCAGAATCGCGCTCTTGATTTCAAAGGGGAATTTCGACGATTTGCGATTTCCTCGGTTTCAGCGACTATCGGCATCGATCGGTCGATTTCCGCGGCTCTCCGCGAGAACGTCACGTGTAGCCGACCACAAGGAAAAGACCGTCAGCAAAGCGATCCAGACAGGAGGTCTGCCGATCCTCGTCCTTCACCTCGCGCGCATGCGTATCTAGGACAACCCTGATACGGCGAAGAAGTTCGGCATTCTGGTGTGCCGAGTCGGCGGCGGGTAAGCGCCGCCCTGGCTGCTGCATCACGCTCAATCGCGGAGGCCGGTGGGCCAACCCACTCTGATGAGCGTGTCGTCGGGTCCGTTGAGGGTAAACTCGTACATCCCCCACGGCTTGTCGCCTGGTCCGCCCTTTTCGATCATCTCACCTTTAAATGCTGCCGCGAGAGCGTCGATGTCCTTGCGGTAAAGGTAAAGGCCGAATGGGTTACGGCCCGGCGTCAGCCAGCCCTCAACGGCCGGTTGAAGGTGGAGAAAGCCGCCGAGCCCGTCAGATAGCATACGATAGTCGTCAGGGCTTTCCTCGCGGCTAAAGCCTAGGCGCTCGAAGAAGGCCTGTGCCCGATCGAGATCATTGCATGGCAGAATCGCCGTCAATCGCTGTTCCATTGATCTGATCCTTGAGTGCGAGCGTTGGGGCCGAACCCGACTTCGTCGTAGTGTCGCCCCTGTTCCAATACCAATTTGAGGCATTCGGAGCGGAAGCGCGGCGCTGGCTGGTTCTATCCCATCCTACTCTGTAGTACTCCCCCTCACTCCCACTCGATCGTGCCCGGCGGCTTGCTCGTCACGTCATAGACGACGCGGTTGATGCCGCGCACTTCATTGATGATGCGCGTCGCAGCCCGGCCTAAGAAGCTCATGTCGAAGGGATAGAAGTCCGCCGTCATGCCGTCGGTCGAAGTCACGGCACGCAGCGCGCAGACGAAATCATAAGTGCGCCCGTCGCCCATCACGCCGACCGTCTTGACCGGCAGGAGGACGGCAAACGCCTGCCAGATCTTGTCGTAGAGCCCCGCCTTGCGAATCTCGTCGAGATAGATCCAATCCGCCTTGCGCAGGATCGCGAGCTTCTCCGGCGTCACTGCGCCCGGCAGGCGGATCGCAAGCCCGGGGCCCGGAAAAGGATGGCGGCCGACAAAAGCTTCGGGCAGGCCTAGTTCGCGTCCGAGCTTGCGCACTTCGTCCTTGAATAGCTCACGCAGCGGCTCGATCAGCTTCAGGTTCATCCGCTCAGGCAGGCCGCCGACATTGTGATGCGATTTGATCGTGACCGAAGGCCCGCCATGAAAGGAGACGCTTTCGATCACATCGGGATAGAGCGTGCCTTGCGCGAGGAATGCGGGCGCGCCGCGCCCGTCTGCGGCGATCTTCTCGGCTTCGGCATCGAACACGTCGACGAAGAGCCGGCCGATGATCTTGCGCTTGCCTTCCGGTTCCTCGACGCCTTCGAGCGAACGCAAGAAAAGACCGGAGGCATCCACGTGATGCAGCGGAATATTGTAATGGCCGCGGAAGAGGCGCACGACATCCTCCGCCTCGCCTTCGCGCAGCAATCCATGGTCGACGAAGACGCAGGCGAGCTGATCGCCGACCGCCTCGTGGATCAGCAAAGCCGCGACGGCGGAATCGACGCCGCCCGACAGCCCGCAAAGGACGCGCTCCTTGCCCACTTCAGCGCGGATCGACGCAATCGCCTCGGCGCGGAAGGCGCGCATCGTCCAGTCGCTTTTGAGCCCGGCGACCTTGTGGACGAAATTGGAGAGAAGCTTCGCCCCGTCCGGCGTATGCACGACTTCGAGATGAAATTGCACGGCATAGATGCGCCGCTCTTCGTCGGCTATGACCGAGATCGGCGCATGTTCGGAGGTGGCGAGCCGGCGGAAGCCGCGCGGCAATTCGATCACCGCATCGCCGTGGCTCATCCAGACGGGATAGCGGGCGCCTTTCTGCCATACGCCTTCGAAGAACGGACTGTCGCTCAAGATCTCGACTTCGGCGCGACCGAATTCGCGATTGTCGCCCGCCGCGACCTTGCCGCCTAATTGCTCAGCGATCACCTGTTCGCCATAGCAAATGCCAAGGATCGGCACGCCGGACTGGAATATGGCATCCGGCGCGCGCGGCGAGCCCTCATCGAGAACGGAACACGGGCCGCCGGAGAGGATCACGGCCTTCGGCTTCAGCGCGGAGAAGGCTTCGGCGGCGCGCTGGAACGGTGCGATTTCGCAATAGACGCCCGCCTCGCGCACCCGCCGGGCGATCAATTGGGTCACCTGCGAGCCGAAATCGATAATCAGCACCTTGTCATGGTGCTCGACGATGTCCTGATGCAGCTCATCCATGGGCATTCCGGCAAAAAGCCCGCTTATTGGATCGCTCCGCCGAGTGCAAGGACACGGTTGATCCATTCCGGCAAATTCGAGCGATCGGATTGGCCGGAAGGCAAGGCCTCCAGGCTAGCCTCGCCATATGAAGACCATCGCTCAAACCTGCGCCTTCGCGCCCGGTCTGCGCCGCGCGATCCGGCTTGCCGAGGTTCCCGCCCTGTTCTCGGAAGGGCCGGAGCCCGAGCCGCCGCCGGTGGAGGAGCATAGGGCCAAGCCAATCACGTCGCGCCTGTTCGGCAAGATCTGGCGCCCATCACACGCCCGGTAACCCCACCCAGACACGGATGGGCCGGAGCCTATGCTCGCTCCGTGCGGGAGAAGCTTAGCGTCGGCGCAGACCCGCGATGAAAAATCCGTCCGTGCCGCTCGCCAGAGGCGAAAGGCGAAACCCGAGCTCCGAGGCAAAATGGGCAAGCTCCGGAAGCCCGGCTACCTTGGCGAGCTCGGCCGGATCGTCAGGAGCGAAGTCGGCGCAATTTGCCAGAAATGCCGCGATTCTGTCCTCGTTTTCTTCCCGCAGCAGCGAACAGGTGACGTAAAGGACGAGGCCCCCGCCACGCACGAATTTTTTCGCTGATTCAAGTATTTCATCCTGTTCATTGATCCTTTGTGCAAGCGCGCCGGGCCGCACGCGCCATTTCGCATCAGGATTGCGCCGCCAAGTGCCTGTTCCGGTGCAGGGCGCATCGATCAGCACGAGATCGCAGCGCCCTTCGAGGTCCGCGACAACATCTGCGCCGCGCCGCGGCGTGCGGACCTGAACGTTGCGGGTTCCGGCCTTTTCGAGCCGCGGATGGAGACCGGCGAGCCGGCGCGCGTCGCGGTCGGTCGCATAGATCTGCCCGTGGTTTTCCATCATGGCGGCGAGCGCCAAGGTCTTGCCGCCGGCGCCGGCGCAGAAGTCGAGCACTTGCTCGCCGGCCCGAGCGCCCGAGGCGAGCGCCGCAAGTTGCGAGCCTTCGTCCTGGACTTCGACGATGCCTTTGACGTAGGCGGGTTCGCCCTTGAGCGAGGCTGTGCGCCCGTCTTCGAGAAGCGGAAGTCTCAGGCCGATGGGCGAAAGCGGCGTCGGCACGGCGCCGAGATGCTGCAGGCCGGCTTGCGTTCTCTCGCGCGTGGCCTTCAGCGTATTCACCCGTAAATCGAGCGGCGCGCGGGCTGCAAGTGCCCTGCCCTCGTCGGCCGCCCCGTCGCCGAAGACAGCGCTGAGCGAAGCCTCCAGCCATTCGGGAAAATCGCCGCGCACCCAAAGGGGCGCACCGTCGAGCGTTCCGGTCTCGAGCCGCCGGCGCTCTTCATCGTCGAGCGGCGGCGGGGCAAAGCCTTCGCCCGAGAACATGGCCGCGATTTCCTCGACCCCGACCCCGCGCATTTGACGCAAGCTGCCGATCAGGATGGCTCGCGGCGTCTCCTCGCCCATGATCCAGGCGGCAGAAGCGCGGCAGCGCAGCGCGTCATAGACGAGCGAAGCGAGCGCGGCGCGATCCTTCGATCCGGCGAAACGATGCGCGAGACCCCAGTCTTTCAGCGCGTCGGATGCGGGCCTGTGGCGCGTTTCGATATCGCCCAAAATTTCGATTGCCGCAGCAACGCGGCCGCCGGGTGTCATACAGGATCCGTCAATAGTGTTACGGCGAGGCCCACACTTTGAGCACGTGATCGGCGCCGCCGGAGGCAAGCTCGTGCCCATTGGGTGCATAGGCGAGCGCTTTGACGTCCTTCGCGTGGCCGAAGATCGTCCGCACGAGGGAATAGGTCTTTGCGTCCCAGATCCGGATCGAGCGATCCGTATAGCCGACCGCCAATCGGCTCTCGTCCGGCGAAATCGCGATCGACCAGACATTGCCTTGCGCGCCGAAAAGTGGCGGGGCGGTCTGCAATCTCGCCAAAAGCTTTCCGGTTGCCCCTTCGAAAATCGAAACGCCGGGCTTTTCATATCCGCCGGCCGCCAATCTGCCGTCGCGGAAAAAGACGAGCGTTCCGATCGCAAATCCGCTGTCCGGATTGTCGAGCGCGCCAAGTGCGGCGCCGGTCGCCGCATTCCAGATCTTTATGTCGCCATATTCGCTGCCCGAGGCAACGCGGGCGCCGTCGCGCGAGAAGGCAACAGCGTCGATAGAATCCGTTCCCGCGCGCCAGAGAGACGCGCCGTCTGCCCCGCTCCAGAGGAGGATTCCTCTCGAAACCGAGCCCGTAGCGATCTCCTTCCCATCGGGCGAGACGGCGATGGCATAATTGCCGTCCGCTGCCTTGCCTGCCAAGGTTGGCGTAACGCTGCCCCAATCGGAACTCGACCAGATCCGCAGGCCGCTGCTTGTCGCTGCCGCCAGCGATCTTCCGTCGGGCGAAAAGGCGACCGCCTGGATGTCCTGATAAGATTCCGCCGCCGGGCTCTTGCCCTCGGCGCCAGTATTCGCGTCCAATATCTCCAGGCCGCCGTAACCCATCGCGATTGCGATCCATTTTCCATCGGGCGAATAGGCGACCGTGTCGGGATCGTCGCGCAGCGAAAAGCTCTGCAGGCTCGCGGGAGAAACCGTCTTCCAGGATTCGGGCGCGAAGATCCAAAAGACGCCGGCGGCGACGACCAAAATGCCCAATCTTGCCGCAACGCCGGCGGCGCTCTGCGGCCAAAAGAGATTGCGCAGGCTCGCGCGGCCCTCTTTCGTGAAGAGACCGCGGACAAATTGGCCGCATCCGATGAGGACCTGCAACCCGCCGACGACGACGAGGCCCCAGGTCACGTAATAATGGCCGCCGTTCTCGCGCGCGAGCGCATAGGTTCCAAAGCTGATCGCAAGGCCGGCGGCCGCAACAAGGAGTCCCACCCCAATGTTGATCAGTCCGGCCTTCATTGAGCGCTCTCCTGATCTCTGCGACTATCGATATTTTACGCGGGCAACAACAATGGCGTTGACGAACCGATTTCCTCCAAAATCCTGCGCGCCAACGCGTCAAAGTCGCGTCGACACTCCTGAACCGCCGATTGATGCCCCCCGATGGCTCCATCAGCAGGCTTCAGTAAAAACATCGGCTTATGCGCCTCCTGAGCCATCGGCATCAGGGAGCGGTAGTCCTTAAGTAAAGCGAGTTTTTTCGGATCATTGTCGATCGTCAAATTGTGCGGGGGTTGAAAATCGTTATCAACCGCAGCTCTGTAAGTATCCGGAATGCGATTCAACCAACGTTGAAAAGCCTTTACAGGACCACGCGCAAAGACACTATAGCGCGAGACAACATAGCCCAGCGCCAGCATTTCACCTTGCGGTAAATCAAAGGATATGTTGGCAGGTTTCGCTTCCAGCCTTTTCTTCCAGGCCTGACGCCAGTCGCGAAGCTTTGGTCCCACGTTTTGCAAGCCACGAATCGCAAATAGATCGGCGGATAGCGGAATAATTACGTAATCCGCGGCGACAAGACTACACCGATTTATCGCACCGAGATTTGGACCGACATCTATCAATGCCAAATCCGCGGCAACCTTTGCTCCGGATTCGTGAATTATGCGGTCGAAAGAGGTTGTTACGCGAAATGCTCTTACATCCCCGTCTAGGCATTTTGGCCAGGTGGTCGAGAGTTCATCCTCCACGCTTGATAGCGCAAGATCTCCAGGAATGAGAGATAATCTGTCCGTGATCGAATACGGCGTTTGGACAGAAATATCGCCGATCCCTTCCATCAGCGGCTTGATTGCACCGTAAATGGTCGAGCTCCCACCGCTGTCCCATACCCGTTCGATCGCCTCTTCCGACAGGAAAGCGCTCGTAGCATTTGCCTGCGGATCCAAGTCCGCAACTAACGTTTTGATGCCTAAGAGAGACATCATCCAGCTTAGATGGTAGACGAGTGAAGTTTTTCCTACGCCACCCTTGTTGTTGAAAAACGCAATAGTCTTCACGGATGCCTCCGCAGAACTACTTGCACAAAGTTGGGGAATATCTCATATCCCGCAGGCGGATTACCGTTTTCACGCAATTCACGTTCAACGATTTGCAAGCCTATGCCGAACTTCTCGACGAATCCCAAATTGGCGAGCGCCTCGGCGAGGGTTGGATTGCGGTAATCCGTAACCCCAGGCTTGCCGAACGTCTCCGGCGTTACCTGGCCGTAAACCCCTCCAGGACTTTGAATCTCGACGCGGTCTTCGTACCAGGAAATGCGGACAGGACTATTGGTGCCTTGGTAATTGCGATGAATAATTGCATTACGGAAAACTTGTCGCAAAGCTGGTAAAGGGTAGTCCGCACTGTCTGAGCGGAGAGAACTTCCGACCCGGATAGCACTCCTGTTCCAAAGATTGCCGATTTCCTCAATAAATCTCAATTGGTCCGGCAGCGCTCCTGTGATTTGATGCCGATCAATAATAGGATCAGTGAGCTCGGTGCCGCTGATGCGTAGCGCCTGAACATATGCTCCCGGAAAGTAATCCTGTGGTGATTTGCCCAGGACCAATATTGCAGTAACAGTTGGTCTTCCCTGCGGATCGAGAAGCCGCAAGGCACGTAGTTGCTGTTCTTCGCTTCGCCCGTTCTGAGCGAGAATATCGGCGGGGACCGCAGTGGGCAGGTACTCAATTTTGAAGCGCACCAAATCAATATCATCAATACTTGATTCCGGCACCCCTTTCGCGTCAAAGGGCAGACTCTGAGCTCGCTGTTTTTCCAGCAGTCGCCGCTCTTCCTCTGGCGACGCAGTCGCCCTGCGTGGGCCTACCCGAATCCACACACGCTCTTCATAGCGCATCGGAGGGTTATCGGAAGGTAGCACCGTGACAACGGCAACAGTACAGCCATCAATTGTGCGCCTTTCCACCGACATTGTCGGAAACGGCTGAAACTTGCCGGTGCTTCTCCACCCTGCAACGGTTTCAAGTAAGTGATCACTAATCGGTAGCCCAGCGCAAGATAGATCGTCATCCTGCCCTATAATGATGATTCCGGGAGAGTTACTTCCCGCCAAATCATTCGCGAAAGCACAAATCGCGCGACAAATGTCGTCGGGGCGACTGATCGATCTCTTTCGTTCGATCCGCTCCCCTTCGCTTGACCGAAATGCGCCCGTCAATTCTTCATCGGATAGGTGTAGGGAAGTAGACATCACACGCCAGTCGGATAATTGGGGCTTTCGCGCGTGATCGTTACGTCGTGCACGTGGCTCTCGCGCAGGCCGGCAGCAGACACCCTAACGAATTGTGCGCGCCTCTGGAACTCGGCAATATTTGCGCCCCCGACATAGCCCATGGCGGCACGAAGCCCGCCGCTCAATTGATGCAACACCGCGGCGGCGGGGCCGCGATAGGGCACTTGACCCTCGATGCCTTCGGGAACGAGCTTCAAGGAATCCTTGATGTCCTGCTGAAAATACCGGTCTGCCGATCCGCGCGCCATGGCGCCCACGGATCCCATGCCGCGATAGGATTTGAACGAGCGTCCTTGAAAGAGATAGACCTCGCCGGGGCTCTCATCCGTGCCGGCGAGCAAGGAGCCGATCATCGCGCAATCGGCGCCGGCCGCGATCGCCTTGGCGAGATCGCCCGAATATTTGATGCCGCCGTCGGCGATCACGGGAATATTTGCGGCGTGCGCGACCTCGACGGAATCGAGAATGGCCGTGAGCTGCGGAACGCCGACGCCCGCAACGACGCGTGTCGTGCAGATCGAGCCCGGCCCAATGCCGACCTTCACCGCGTCGGCGCCGGCATCGATCAGCGCCCTGGTGCCGTCGGCGGTTGCGACATTGCCGGCGATCACCGCGACCTTGTTGGAAGTGCGCTTGATCCGCGTGACCTGATCGAGCACCGATTGCGCATGCCCGTGCGCGGTATCGACGACTACGGCATCCACCCCGGCATCGATCAGCGCGAGCGCCCGCTCGTAGCCTTTATCGCCGACGGTCGAGGCGGCAGCCACGCGCAGACGGCCGTCGGGATCCTTGCTGGCGTGGGGATGTTGCGTTGCTTTTTCCATGTCCTTGACCGTGACCAGGCCGACGCAACGGCCTTCGTCATCGACGACGACGAGCTTTTCGAGCCGATGCTGGTGAAGGAGCCGGCGCGCCTCGTCTTGCGTGACGCCCTCGCGGACGGTGACCACATTCTTGGTCATCAGTTCGGAGACGGGCTGCAGCGGATTATCGGCGAAACGGACGTCGCGATTTGTGAGGATGCCGCAAAGCCGCGCCGGCTTGCCTTGCGGCCCGCGCTCGACCACCGGAATGCCGGAAATCCCGTGTTGGCGCATCAGCGCCTGCGCGTCGGCGAGCGTCTCGTCAGGAAAAATGACGATCGGATTGACCACCATTCCGCTTTCGTAACGCTTCACCTTGCGGACTTCCTCGGCCTGTTCTTCCGGATCGAGATTGCGATGGATGACTCCGATCCCGCCCGCCTGGGCGAGGGCGATCGCGAGCCGCGCTTCCGTCACCGTGTCCATGGCTGCGGAGATGATCGGCAGGTTGAGGCCGATCTCGGCGGTGAGCCGCGTCTTGAGATCGACGCCGCTCGGCAGGATTTCGGAATGGCCCGGCAGAAGCAGCACGTCGTCGAACGTGAGAGCTTCCCTGAATGCCGGTTTCGAATTTTCCATGGCCAACTCCGTGCTGCGCGGCACTGCCGCGGCCTAAAACAGTGCCGCGAATCGGAGGCCGATCCGCGGCGGATTAAAGTTGGCAGCGGCTCATAGCACGGTTATGTCGCAGCGCAAAGGAAAGAACTTCGAGGTTCAACCAGTGCCGAAATTCTAAGGCTTTAGAGCCGGGTTCCGGCAGACACCTGTCGCCCGATCGCTCTCAGCCCTAATCTCCCCCCACCTGGAGACGCCTCTTGCCGCGCTACCTTCTCACGGCGCTGATCGTCGCTTGCGCCATATTCATGGAGACCCTCGACGGGACGGTGATCGCCACCTCGCTGCCCGCGATCGCCGCCGATCTGCACGAGGACCCGATCGCACTCAAACTGGCGCTCACGTCCTATCTCCTGTCGCTCGCCATATTCATTCCTGCGAGCGGCTGGGCGGCGGACAAATTCGGCGCGCGGACGATTTTCCGCAGCGCGATCCTGGTCTTCACCTTCGGCTCGATCCTCTGCGGCTTCTCCAGCACGCTCTGGGAATTCGTGGCGGCGCGCATGATTCAGGGATTTGGCGGCGCCATGATGGTGCCGGTGGGCCGCCTCGTGCTTTTGCGCTCGGTCGCCCGTTCGGAAGTCGTCGGCGCGCTTTCCTATATCATGATCCCTGCCCTCCTCGGACCGCTCTGCGGCCCGATCATCGGCGGCTTCATCACGACCTATTTTCATTGGCGATGGATCTTCTTCGTCAATGTTCCGATCGGGGCCGCCGGCATCGTCCTCGTCAGCCTATTCATCAAGAACATACGCGGCGAAGAGCCTTGGCCGCTCGACGTCAAAGGCTTCATCCTCTCGGGCGCGGGGCTCGCCTCCCTGATTTTCGGGCTCACGATTGCCGGGCGCGGCCTCTTCGGCAAATGGGTGGTCATCGCCCTGCTCGCTCTCGGCGGCATTCTGCTGATCAGCTATTGGCTGCATGCGCGACGGACCAAATTTCCGATCCTCGATTTGCGCCTGCTGGCGATACCGACATTCCGTGCCAGCATCGTCGGCGGCTCGCTCTTTCGTATCGGGATCGGCGCCTTGCCCTTCCTCCTGCCCTTGATGCTGCAAGTCGGCTTCGGCATGAACCCGTTTCAATCGGGAAGCGTGACTTTCGTTGCCGCGGTGGGCGCGATGCTGATGAAGGTCACGGCGGTCCCGACGCTTCGCTGGTTCGGCTTTCGCAACGTCCTCATTTTTGATGCGCTCTTAAGCTGCGCGTTCCTCGCGAGCTATGGGCTCTTCACCGCATCGACTCCTACGGTCGTGATGATGAGCCTGCTGCTCTTGGGCGGATTCTTCCGTTCCTTGGAATTCACCGCAATCAATGCGATCACTTATGCCGATATAGATTCAGCAGCCATGAGCCGTGCAACCAGTTTCGCCGCCGTCGCGCAGCAATTGTCGCTGAGCGTTGGGATTGCGGTCGGCGCTTTCGGCATCCAATTGTCGGAAGCGTTGCGCGGCGCCACGCATCTCGCCGTTGTCGACTTTCACCGTGGCTTCTTCCTTGTCGCCATATTTTCGGCAAGCTCGGTTCTGTTGTTCCGCAACTTGCCAAAGGACGCAGGAACCGATCTCGCCGGCCCGCCGCGCCGCAAGGCTGAAGCCAAGCTCTGATTGCTCTGGGCGGATCCTACCTGCCCGCACCCCCGCTCTGCTAAACCAAGCGTTGACCAGGCCCGCGCCTTAAGCCTCTGGTCGCTAGACGCGGGCCAGCTCTCAGGCATGATCGCGCGTGGATCGCGAACAGGAGCTCGCAACCATAGATGCGGCGCTTTCAGCCGCCCTCCGGATCGCCGAAAGCCGGAATTGGGGCGCTCTCATCGATGCGCTCAAAATCGCAAAAGCCGAAGTCGACAAACTTGCCACGCAACCGCAAGAACCGCCGCAAAGCGGAGACCGGCACTGAAGATTCCATAAAAATCCTCTTGCCTATGAGACCGCCGATGGCATGCTTTCGACATGCAATATGATCTCGAGGACATTGCACTGAGGATCGAGGAGGCGCGCCGCGCTCAGGCGGCGCGTCAACTGGCAATGCTCGTTCACTTCTTGCGCAGCGAAAATTTTCAAGCGAAGGGCGGCGCCATCATTCAGCGCGGTTCGCCCGCCAGCCACCGTTTGAAGCGAAGCGGGATCAAGAGGATCCTGCGAGAATTATTCCCCACGCCATCGGCGAGGGCAAAACGGGTTTCTGCTTCGAGGAGGCGTTCGCGGCACGCCTATCGAGAATCGTCCGGCTAGGGCCTTCGTTTAATCTCGGCCGCTCTCAGCTCTGAATCCCGTCGCCAACATATAGAGCTCGGACGATTCCGCGCGGCTCGCCTTCGGCTTGACGTGTCGGACCTGGGCGAACCGGCGTTTGAGCACGGCGAGAAGTTCTGCCTCGGTCCCTCCCTGCAGAACCTTGGCAAGAAAGGTGCCGCCTTCGGCCAGAATCTCGCAAGCGAATTCGGCCGCGCCTTCGACGAGAACCATCGTGCGCAAATGGTCGGTCTTGCGATGGCCCGTGGTATTCGCCGCCATGTCGGAGAGGACAACGTCGGCCCGGCCGTTGAGCCGGTCCTTCAAGATCTGCGGCGCCTGCGGATCGAGGAAATCCAGCAGCTCGAATTCGACGCCGGGTATAGGCTCGAGGGGCAGAAGATCGATGCCGACGATCCTGCCCTCAGCACCGACTTTTGCCGCTGCGACCTGCGACCAGCCGCCGGGCGCGGCACCTAGATCGACGACCGTCTGCCCGCGCTCGAGAATACGATAGCGCGTATCGATCTCGAGGAGCTTATAGGCCGCGCGCGAGCGATAGCCCTCGCTTTTCGCCTGCGCCACATAAGGATCGTTGAGCTGACGTTCGAGCCAGGCGGTCGAGGCCGCCGATCGCTTGCCCGCGGTCTTCACCCGCGTCTTCATCAGCCGTCCGCCGGATCGAGATGCCTTCATCGCGGCGGAAGCTTTTGGGCGGCGCGGTCGGCTTCGATCAATTGCATGAGGATGCCTTCGCGCAAGCCGCGGTCGGCGATGCGGACGCGTTTTGCCGGAAAGGCGCGGCGGATGGCTTCGAGGATAGCGCAGCCGGCGAGCACGAGATCGGCGCGTTCCGAACCGATGCAACCATTGGCGACCCGTTCGCGATAGGACATGTTCCGCAACTGGTCCACCGTCGCATCGATTTCGAGATCCGTCATCCAGAGCCCGTCGACGCGGCGCCGATCGTAGCGCGGCAAACCGAGGAAAATACCGCCGATCGTCGTCACGGTTCCGGAGGTGCCCAGCAAATGAAAATTGCTGCCGCGCTCGAGCGGCGCCGCTTCGGCGACGAAAGCTTCAAGTTCGGCACCGACGCGCGCAACCATCGCTTCGAAGATGTCATCGCTGACGTCGACGCCGCCGAACTTTTCGGCAAGCGTGACGACGCCGAGCTTCAACGAAGACCAGAAGCGTATGCCCTCCCGGCCCGAGCGGTCGAGCCAGATGACCTCGGAGGATCCCCCGCCGATATCGAAGAGCACGACTGCCTGCGCCGCCGGATCGGCGAGCGAAGCACAGCCGGCCGCGGCAAGCCGCGCTTCCGTTTCGCGGTCGACGACTTCGAGTGCAAGCCCGGTGCTCTTATGAACGCGCGCAATGAATTCGGCGCTGTTCTCGGCAATTCGGCAAGCTTCGGTCGCGATTAGCCGCGCCCGCGTGACGCCGCGCGCGTTCATCTTGTTGCGGCAAATTTCGAGCGCATTGATCGTGCGGCCTATCGCCGCTTCACTCAACCGTCCGGTCTGCGAAACGCCTTCCCCGAGCCGAACGATGCGCGAAAATGAATCGACGATGCGAAACCCGGTCGGCTCGGAATTGATTTGTGTCGGGCGCGCAATCAGAAGCCGGCAATTGTTCGTGCCGAGGTCGAGCGCAGCATAGGTCGGGCGTTCCCGCATGTCGGATTGGAGGGCAAAGCTCTGCGCGCCAACATCCGGCCGCTCGATCTCGCTCGGAAAATTGGAGCTCAGCAGGTCCTCCAGGGCCGTTGGGAGTGCATCGGCTTCTCGGCCGCGACCGCGCATTGGATCGCGGCGCCCCTATCTATTCAGGATCGGCCGTCGGCGGCAAGCTCCGGCTATCGTCCCCGATGATGGGACCGCTTCGATTTCGGCTTGGCCGCGGGCTTGGTTTCCTTTTTGGATTTGGCTTTGCCGTGCGGGCCTTCCTTGCTCGCCTTCGTCTGCCCGTGTTTCGACTTTTCCGGTTTCGACCTCTCGGGCTTGTTTTTTTCCGACTTCCTTTTCTCCGGTTTCGCCTTTTCGGGCTTGGCCTTTCCGCCCTTTGCGCCGGAGCTTTCGTCACTCGATTTTGCGCGCTCCTCGGCCTTCGCCGGCTCCGCGCTCGATTGATCGGATGCAGTTTTGCTTGGCGCGGCGGGGGGCGCATTGTGACTCGCTGCCGGCTCGACAATCGCACCGGGCGCACCGACCGGCTTCACATCGTGCAGCGGAATGGGCGCAGGAGAAGGCAGCGCGCCCGGGGCTCCAGGTTGCGGCGGCAGAAGATGCTCGAATTCGACCGGCCGTAGCGGCAAGTTGGAAGCCGGCGGAGGCGGCGGAAAGGAAGGATCGTTGAAGATCAGCACCGGCTGATCGACGACGAGATATTCCTCTTCGTGCGGTGGAGGCAGGCCGCCGAAATCATAAGGGTCGAAGCGCGGCGGCGGATCGAGCGGAGCGGCCAGAACGGCAAGCCGTCTGCGCGCGTCGACGAAATGCGGACCAAAGCGATAGCGCCGCATATAGGTCCAATAAGCTTCCGGCGTATTGGCGGCGACGGCCCGCGCCCATGTGAGCGCTTCGCGTCGCGCCGCGGCCAAGGCGCGCACGCGCAGCGCCAGCGAGTCGCGCGGATAAGCGGCCAGGAATTCCTCATAAGCATCGAGCGTGTCGCGCTCGATCGCAAGAGTGTAAGCCGCCGCGACCGGCAAGCCGCCCAGCTTCTTGCTTTGTTCGCTCGCAAGATTGGCGAGCGCCGGGGCGTCCGCGTCCCGGGTGAAGAAATAGATCGGTGTCTCGATTTTCGAGGCATTCCAAGGCACGACTGCGCCGGCCGTCAATTGGTTGACCCGCACGCGCGTGTCGGCGAACATTTGATCGAGAGACGTGCCTTCGCGCATCATTTCGACGAGGCCCATGGCATAGGCGCCGTAAGGGCCCGGCTCATCCGGCGCAATCGAATCCGGCGCCGCATTGAAAGCGTAGAGAGTGCCGGGTTCAGGATCGACCAATGCCAGCCCGCCGGCGAAGGGATGGCCTTCGGTCGCGAAATGCGGATAGCGGGCAATATCGAAAACAAAGATCCGGGCGCGGCCGGGGGCGGCCGCAATCTGGCGCGTGTAATCGGCGAGCCGCACATTGGCGATCGGCACGTCCGCCTCGCGCTGCACGACGGCATCGACGGGCGTGAAATAGTTTTCGCCTGCAAACTGCAGTCCGCGCCCGGCGAGATAGACGAAGACGATCGCATCGGGGCCGGCCTGCTGCACTTTGCCGGCGAAGTCCTGCAGCAGGTGGCGCAAGGCATTCTGATCGAGGTCGGCGCCGCCGGTGACCTCGAATCCCGCCTCCCTCAAAGTCTCGGCGACGAGGCCCGCGTCGTTCACCCCTGTGGCGAGTTGCCCGAATTTATAATGCGCATTGCCAATGACGAGTGCGAGGCGCTGTTCATCCGCGCGCAGCGGCGCAAGCGAAAAGCCAAGCAGAAGAATGAAAGCGCAGAAAAGGACGCGCATAGTCCACCAATAGTTTAAAGATCAATCCAATAGGGCGCTTTATGGCCGAACCGGGGCTGATAAGCCATCGGACTTGCTCGTAGAATTTCGCAAGATTTTCCTCGAATTTGTGCCCATGCCCTCGCCTCCAGTCACTTGAATGTCATTGAGCTTGATGCAAGAAGGGCCGAAACCGCCCTCCAAACAAAGCCCTCCAAACAAAGCCCCATGTCGTCGAGATTTGTCGCCTTTGCCTCGATCGGCCGCAAGACGCTGCCCAATCAATACGATCTGATTGCGGCGGCGCTGATTTTCGCCGGTCTCATCGCCCTCATCCACGGGACACGCGGCATGGTGCTGCCGCTCGAGGCGCCGCAATCGACCATCTCGCTCGATTACGCCAATCTGCCCTATTACGCGCTGCGCACGGCGCTGAGAATGTTCGCCGCGATCGGCGCCTCGCTCATCTTCACTTTCCTCTACGCGACCTGGGCCGCCAAGAGCCGGCACGCCGAGCGCTTTCTCATTCCGATTCTGGACATCCTGCAATCGGTACCGATCCTCGGCTTTCTCTCCTTTACCGTCACTTTCTTTCTCGGCCTTTTCCCCGGCTCGACCTTGGGAGCCGAATGCGCGGCGATCTTCGCCATCTTCACGAGCCAGGCCTGGAACATGGCCTTTTCCTTCTATCAATCGCTGCGCAACGTCCCGGAGGAGCTGGAGGAAGTCGCGAGCAGCCTCATGCTCTCGCCCTGGCAGCGCTTCTGGCAGCTCGAGACGCCTTATGCCATGCCGGGTCTCATCTGGAACACGATGATGTCGATGTCCGGCGGCTGGTTCTTCGTGGTTGCATCCGAGGCGATTTCGGTCGGCAATACGACGGTGAGCCTGCCCGGCATCGGCTCCTATCTCGCGCTTGCCATCGATCATAAGCGCATCGACGCGGTCGTCGCGGCGATCTTGACCATGCTGCTCGTCATCATCATCTACGATCAGCTCCTGTTCCGGCCGCTCGTCACTTTCGGCGGCCGTTTTCGTGTGGAACTCTCGGGCGGCGAGCAGGAGGAAAGATCCTGGGTCGTGCTGCTTTTCCGCCGCACCCGGTGGCTGCGGGCGATCGCCGCTGGGCCGGCACAGCTCTTTCAGCGCGTTGCGCTCTGGCGGCTCGAATTGCCGGTGCGCACCAATCTCAGCCCGTCCGGACATCGCATGAAAGAGCGAATTCTCGACGTGCTGTCGATCGGCGGGGGCATAATCGCAGGTCTATGGGCGCTGTGGCTCGTCTACCGTTACGTGAGCGCGCATTTGACGCTCGCCGAGTTGGGGGTGGCCGTCTGGCTCACCTTCCTGACGATGCTGCGCGTCATTGCGCTGATCGCGCTCGCCACGCTCGTCTGGGTGCCGATCGGGGTATTGATCGGCCTCAATCCGCGGCTTGCCGAGAAGATCCAGCCGCTCGCCCAATTCCTCGCGGCCTTCCCGGCGAATGTGCTCTTTCCGATCGCGGTCGTTGCGATCGTGCGCTTTTCGCTCAATCCCGATATCTGGCTGAGCTTTCTCATCATCTTCGGGACGCAATGGTATATTTTGTTCAACGTGGTCGGCGGCGCCACGGCCTTTCCGCATGATCTGCGCGAAGCCGCGTCGAGCTTTAAGGTACGGGGGCTCGACTGGTGGGTGATGGTCATGCTGCCGGGGATCTTTCCCTATTACGTGACCGGCGCCTTGACGGCCTCCGGCGGATCATGGAACGCCTCGATCGTTGCCGAATACGTCAAATGGGGCAACGATACGGTGCAGGCGCACGGGATCGGCGCCTATATAGCTGCGGCGACCGCGGCCGGTGATTATCCCAAGATCGTCTTGGGGGTCGCCGTCATGTCGGTCTTCGTGATCTTCTTCAACCGGATCCTTTGGCGGCCGCTGTCGCGTATCGCCGAACGACGCACGCGATTGAGTTAAGGGAGCGCCATGCTCGAGACCAGATTGAAACCGCTGCTCGAGGTCAAGGACGTCTGCCAGAGCTATATGACCGGCTCCGGCGAGACGGGCGCGCTCGTCCTCGACAATGTGTCCCTCAGCTTGAAGGAAGGCGAGATCGTCGGCCTGCTCGGCCGTTCCGGCTCCGGCAAGTCCTCGCTTCTGCGCATCATCTCGGGCCTTGCAACGCCCGTTTCAGGCACGGTCACGTTTCGCGGCGAACCGGTCCACGGTCCTTTCGACGGTGTGGCGATGGTCTTTCAGAGCGCCGCGCTCTTTCCCTGGCTCTCCGTGCTCGCCAATGTCGAACTCGGCCTGCGGGCGAAGAAGGTCCAGGAGCGGGAAGCGCGCGAGCGCGCATTGCGGGCGATCGACCTCATCGGCCTCGACGGATTCGAATCCGCTTTCCCGAAAGAATTGTCGGGCGGTATGCGCCAACGCGTCGGCTTTGCCCGCGCGCTCGTCGTCAATCCCAACATATTGCTGATGGACGAGCCCTTCTCCGCGCTCGACGTTCTGACTGCGGAGACGCTGCGTACCGACCTGCTCGACCTCTGGGTCGAAGGCCGCATGCCGATCAAGTCGATCCTGATGGTCACGCATAATATCGAGGAGGCGGTGCTGATGTGCAACCGCATTCTCCTGCTCTCCTCCAATCCGGGGCGGCTCGCTTCCGAGATCCAGGTCAATATTCCCCATCCGCGCAACCGGCTGGCGCCCGAATTCCGGCAATTGGTCGACAAGATTTACGCGCTGATGACGAAACGGCCCGAGCCGGTCGCGCGCGAAGGGAGTTTCCCCGGCCTCGGCATCGGGATGGCGCTGCCGGAAGTCTCGACCAATACGCTCGCCGGCCTTCTTGAGACCCTCGCCGGTCCGCAGTTCAAGGGGCGCGCCGACTTGCCCGCGCTTGCCGACGAATTGGGAATGGCGATCGACGACCTCTTCCCGATGACCGAGACCCTGCAGCTTCTGCGTTTCGCCGAGGTCGCAGAAGGCGACATCAAGCTCACCGCGGCGGGGCTGCGATTCGCGGAGGCGGAAGTCGATGCGCGCAAAAAGCTCTTCGGCGATCATCTTCTCGCCTATGTCCCGCTCGCGGCGCGCATCCGCTCGGTGCTCGACGAGCGCCCCTCTCATTCGGCCCGCAAGGCGCGTTTCCTCGAAGAGCTCGAGGATTACATGTCGGACGATTACGCCGAGGAGACGCTGAAAAGCGTGATTGACTGGGGCCGTTACGGCGAGCTTTTCGCTTATGACGAGACGAGCGAAACCTTCAGCCTGGAAAATCCGACATAGGTGATGCGGACCTCGTTGCGAGCGCGAGCGAAGCAATCCAGGATCGCGCATCGCTTTGGACTTGCTCTTTTTTGGACCTGCCTTGCTGCGGGAATGTTGCGGCCGGCCGCGGCGACAGAGCCGGCTTGCCCGGCCGACCGGCTCGGCACGGAGCGCGTGCTCGCACTCTCGACGAAAGGCGGTTTCGCGGTAGGGCTCAAATCCTACCCACGCAGCCTCGACCTCGCCGATCATGAAGTCGTGCTGACCTTCGATGATGGACCCTGGCCGAAAACGACGCCCCTGGTGCTCGCCGCGCTCGCGCATGAATGCGTCAGGGCGACTTTCTTTCTGATCGGACGCAATGCCGAGGCCTATCCGAACCTCGTGCGCCGCGAACTCGCGCAGGGCGAAACGATCGGCCATCATACCTATTCGCATCCGATCCTGCGGCTCCTCTCCGAGACGAAGGCGCAGGAGAATATCGAAAAGGGCTTCGTCGCCGACGACAAAGCGGCCTATGGCAGCGCGGGCGCGGCTCCGAAAGTGCCCTTTTTTCGGTTCCCCGGCTTTGCCGATACCCCCACACTCGTGCACTGGCTCGAGAGCCGCGATATCGGCATTTTCGGCGCTGACCTCTGGGCCGCGGACTGGCTTAATATGACGCCGGACGAAGAGCGCAAAGTGATCCTTGCGCGGCTCGACAAGGCGGGGCGCGGAATTCTTCTGCTGCATGACACGAAGGCATCCACCGCCGCGATGCTGCCGGCACTGCTGCGCGACCTCAAAGCGCGCGGCTATAAGATCGTCGATATCGTGCCGGGCGATGGCAGGCCCGCGTTCCGCAACGCGCCGCCGGGCTGGAAATCGGAGATCGAAGCCATACTCGCCAAGCTTCTGGCGCCTCACGCGCATGGAAGAAAGCAGGGCGCACATCTGCCGGAATCGGCCGAGTAGAGGGATAGGATGAGTGCCAGGGCATGCGCCCGAATCATCAGCCCCTTACCCAATCCTCACCCGATCTTGCTTCGCCCATGGGGCGAGGGATTCCAATTTTTCGGCGCCATTTCGAACCCGCCGAACTCGAAGCCCGGCGCGACGGTACAGCCGACCAAGGTCCAGTCGCCGAGCGATTCGGCGCTTTGCCAATGGCCGGCGGGAACGACCGCTTGCGGCGTCTCGCCGGCAAGAAGGTCATTGCCCAGCCGATGAATGGAGACGCCGTCGGGGCTCGCAATCGAGAGGAGCAGCGGCGCGCCGGCGTACCAGTGCCAGATCTCGGCCGCGTCCACCCTATGCCAATGAGAGCGCTCGCCTTTCGCCAGCAGGTAATAGATGGCGGTGGAGGCCGCGCGGCCGCCGGTTGTTCGCTGATCTCGGAAGGTTTCGCGGAAATGACCGCCTTCTGGGTGCGGGCGCAGGGACAGAGCTTCGATGATTTCCCGGGCCGTTCTGTTCATCGCGAACTCTAAGGCCCTAAAATATTGAATTCGGATATGGTGCGGCCAAGAGGACTCGAACCTCCACTGGTCTCCCAACTAGCACCTCAAGCTAGCGCGTCTACCAATTCCGCCATGGCCGCGAAGGCCGTGTCGTCTAACAAAAAGGCCCTCCCCTGACAAGGCTCGCGACAGCACCCTGCCCCATGTTGCCGGCCCCCGGTGCGATGCCGGTCGATTGGCGCATCGTCCCCGGGCTCATGCCCTATGAAAAAGCCGTCGCGCTCATGGAGGCGCAGGCGGCGGCGATTGCCACGGGACAAGCGGGCGAGAAGGTTCTGCTCGTCGAACATCCCCCGCTCTTTACCGCCGGCACCTCGGCGATAGGGCGACCGCCGGGGGAGCTGCGCTTCCCGCTCTATCAGACAGGACGCGGCGGCCAGCTCACCTATCACGGTCCTGGCCAGCGCGTCTGCTACGTCATGCTCGATCTCACGCGCCGCAGGCCCGATCTGCGCGGCTTCGTGGCGGCGCTCGAATCCTGGATGATCGCAACGCTGGGTGCGTTCGGGATCGACGGCGAGCGGCGGGAGGACCGTGTCGGAATTTGGGTCCACCGTCCCGATAAGCCACGCGGACCGAAGGGAGAGCCGGGCGAAGACAAGATTGCCGCAATCGGGATTCGTGTGCGCCGCTGGGTCTCGTTCCATGGCGCCGCGCTCAACATCGCGCCGGATCTTTCCCATTACGCCGGGATTGCGCCCTGTGGGATCACAGAGTCGCATCTCGGCGTAACAAGCCTCGGGGATCTCGGCTGCCAGGCATCGATGGAACAGGTCGACCGCGTGCTCCGGCGCGAATTCGAGCTGATTTTCGGGGCGACGGAGGATGCGTGACCTGCCGTCATTGCGAGGGGCGTCGGCGAGGAGGCAATCCAGAGGCCGCCTGTGTGTTCCTGGATTGCTTCGCTCGCAATGACGTTTCGCTTAGAACCTATGCCGCGCGCAATTGCGACACCGCATTGAGCGCCGTCTCGATTGCGGATTTGCGCTGCTCGGGACCGGCCTGGAGTCCTTCCGCGACGACGATGTCCGGCTTGACGCCGATGAATCCGAAGGCGGACTTGAGGTAGGTCTCGAGATGTTCGAACGCGGCCATCGGCGTCTCGGCGCCATAAAATCCGCCGCGCGAAATGGCGATGATCACCCGCTTCTCGGAAGCGAGCCCGACAACGCCGGTCTCGCCATAGGCGAAGGTCTTGCCGGGCACGATGATGCGGTCGATCCAGGCCTTCAATTGGCTCGGAATGGTGAAATTATACATGGGCGCGCCGATCACCACGATGTCGGCAGCGAGAAACTCGTCGAGCACTTTATCGCTCAGCGCCGCTTCGCTCTTGTCGGAAGAGGCGGCGAGCGCCGACAGAGGATGCGCATTCGGCAAGTGGGCCAGCGTGACATGCGCCAGGGGCGAGGTCGAAAGGTCGCGATAGAGGACGTCGAGCCCGGGATAGGTGCGCCGTAACTGATCCACAATGGCGGCCGTGACCTGGCGGCTGACGGAATTCGGCCCGAGAATGCTTGAGTCGATATAGAGCAGTTTCATTGCGTGCCTCAGTATGTATTTGTAACCTGGACTAATTAGGTTACCTCTGATAGGCCGCGCAAGAAGGCACATTCCGCTTACCAAGGCACAGCTAAGTTACTGTTCAAAATGGCTGAAATCGATCATCAGCAATGTCACAGGATCAACCAGATCCTGGCGCGCGTCGGCGACAAATGGAGCGTGCTGGTGATCATGGAGCTCGAGCACGGGCCGAGACGCTTCAACGAATTGAAGCGCGCGATCGGCGGGATTTCGCAGCGAATGCTGACGTTGACCTTGCGCGGATTGGAACGCGACGGCCTGGTCAAGCGGACGATCTTTCCGACAATCCCGCCGCGCGTCGACTATGAATTGACCAAGCTCGGGCGTTCTCTGCGCGAACCCGTCGTCGCGCTCGGCACTTGGGCGCAGACACACCTCGACGAAATCGATGCCGCTCGCGCCGATTTCGACCGCCGCGAGGAAGAGGCCTAGCTCGTCATTGCGAGGACCGCGAGCCGAATGCGATGGGGCCAAGCAGTCCGCAAGATTCAGTCGGACTGGATTGCTTCCGTTCGCTCGCAATGACGGCGCTCATACTGTCGCAAGCTGATGAAAGCCGTCTCCCAATCCCGCCATCGTTTTCTCGTCGGCCTCGAAGACTTCGAACCGCTCGACGCGGGCGTAAGACGGCCCCTTGCGGCATAGATCGCAGAGCGCGGCGACATCATCGGCCGACCCGGCGAAAACCGCCTCGACGTCGCCATTGCGGCGATTGCGCACCCAGCCTCTAAGGCCGGCGCGTGTCTCTGCATGTTGTAGGACGAAGGCGCGAAAGCCGACGCCTTGCACGCGCCCTCCGATCTCGACGCGTACGATTTTCTCGGCTCGATGCATGGAAATCAACCGGGCAGTGCTGCGACGGTTCCTGGATTCAGCAGCCTCTTTGCCGGCCGGAGCGTAGCAAAGAGCCGGAATCCAGAAGCAAAGCGGCGGTCCCACCCCAGATCTTCGCCCGCTTTGCGGGCTTGTTCGGGGTGGAGAACTATCGGCCTTCAAGTCCGGAAGCTCAATCGTGCTTCTTCTTGTAATCGGTGATGTAGAGCTGCGCGATCTCTTTGTCGTTGTCGGTCGCCGCAGCCGCAGCCGAGTTGTAAAGGTCGACGATCCACGGATCTTTCTTGTTTTGCACGGCGGTATCGCGCGCGAGCGTCAGGTACATGAGGCCGAGGCCGCGCTGACGCGGCACGCCGTCGCGGCCGGTGAACAGCAATTGCCCCAGCAGCGCCTGCGCCTCGGCATGGTTCTTCTCTGCCGCGAGGTGCAGCCAGCGCGCGGCTTGCGCCGGATCCTTGCCGACGCCATTGCCGTCGAGATACATGCGAGCCAAATCATACTGAGCGTTCGGATCGCCGAAATTCGTCGCCGCATATTGGAACATGGCGAGCGCCCGCAGCGGATCGGGCGTGACCTTCGTATTGGCTATTCCGTTGAGACTATAGGCGCCGAGCGCGACGAAAGCGCTCGAGACGACCGGCAGTTCGCGCGGATCGGGATTGTCCTCGTCGTAATCCTGGACGATCTGCGAGAAATATTCGTAAGCCTTGATATCGTCGTGCGGGACGCCGTCGCCATCCGCATACATTTTGGCGAGCTTCCAGCGCGCGAGCGATTCTCCGCCGGCGGCAGCATATTTCAAGGCTTCGAGGCCGGAGCGGGAATTGCCGCTTTTGAAATCTTCAAGCCCGGCGCGCAACGCGGCCTGCGGATTCTTGAAGATCTGCAAAGGCGTCGTCTTGTCGGTCGTCGCCGCGGTCTGGGCGCTGCCGTCAAAAGCAAGACTCGAAGGCGCAACCACGCCCACGGCGCTCGCGAAAGCCGCGATGCCGACAACGGCGAAAAGACGGTTGCGACTAGACGTCCGCATAGCAGCGAGTCTCACCTGCAGCGCCGGGATGGGTGACCGCGCCATAACGCGCCGCTCCCACCTCCTGCGCATATTTGTAGAGCGCGCCCGAACCAAATCCCGTCGGCCGCGGCTTCCAGCTCTTGCGACGCTCGGCGAGCTCCTCCTCCGAAACCTTGAGCTCGATCGTGCCCTTGCGGGCATCGATGGCGATCATGTCGCCGTCGCGGACCAGCGCGATCGGACCGCCGACCGCCGCCTCCGGTCCGACATGGCCGATGCAGAAGCCGCGGGTCGCTCCCGAGAAACGCCCATCCGTGATCAGCGCAACTTTATTGCCCATGCCCTGGCCGTAGAGCGCCGCCGTGGTGGCAAGCATTTCACGCATACCTGGGCCGCCGCGTGGCCCTTCGTAGCGGATGACGAGAACCGAGCCCGGCTGGTAGCGGCGGTTGGAAACCGCTTCGAAACAAGCCTCTTCGCTGTCGAAGCAATGCGCCGGCCCTTCGAAGACGAGCTTCTCCTGATCGATTCCGGCGACTTTCACGATGGCGCCGTCCGGAGCCAGATTGCCCTTGAGCCCGACGACGCCGCCGGTCGGGCTGATCGGCTTGTCCGCTGCGCGGACGACGTCCTGCGCCGGGTTCCATTTGACGCCGGCGAGGTTCTCGGCGAGCGTCCGTCCGGTCACCGTCAGGCAATCACCGTGCAGGAAGCCGTGCTCGAGCAAGGTCTTCATGAGCAAAGGCACGCCGCCCGCTTCGAACAAGTCCTTGGCGACGTAGCGTCCGCTCGGCTTCAGATCGGCGATATAGGGCGTGCGCTCAAAAACTTCGGCGACGGCGAAGAGATCGAAATCGATCCCGCATTCATGCGCGATTGCCGGAAGATGCAGCGCCGCATTGGTCGAGCCGCCCGACGCGGCGACGACGCTCGCCGCATTCTCCAGCGCCTTTCGCGTGACGATGTCGCGCGGGCGAATGTTCCGGGCAAGCAGTTCCATGACCATCTGACCGGCGAGGTCGCAGAACCTGTCGCGGATTTCGTAGGGTGCAGGGGCGCCGGCAGAATAGGGCAGCGCCAGCCCGATCGCCTCCGACACCGTCGCCATCGTATTGGCGGTGAATTGCGCCCCGCAGGCGCCGGCCGAAGGACAGGCGACCATTTCGAGCTCATCGAGATCGGCCGCCGACATCGCGCCGACAGAAAACTTGCCGACCGCCTCGAAGAGGTCCTGAACCGTGACCGGATGGCCGCGGAAGGAGCCCGGCAGGATCGACCCGCCGTAGATGAAGATCGACGGCACATTGAGGCGCAGCATCGCCATCATCATGCCCGGCAACGACTTGTCGCATCCGGCTAGTCCGACGAGCGCATCGTAGCAATGGCCGCGCATGGTGAGTTCGACCGAATCCGCGATCACTTCGCGCGAGACGAGCGAGGATTTCATGCCCTCGTGGCCCATGGCCATGCCGTCGGTGACGGTGATGGTGCAGAATTCACGCGGCGTGCCGCCGGCGGCAGCGACGCCCTTTTTGACGACCTGCGCCTGGCGCATCAGCGCGATGTTGCACGGAGCCGCTTCGTTCCAGCAGGAGGCCACGCCGACGAGCGGCTGATGAATCTCCTCGCGCGTCAGCCCCATCGCATAAAGGTAGGAGCGATGCGGCGCCCGTTCCGGGCCCTCCGTCACGTGGCGGCTGGGGAGTTTTCGCTTGTCGAATACGCGCGCGTCCAAAGTCTCAACCCCGCAGTTCTAAGGTCAGCGACGGGTCCTTTTGGAGGACCCCAATGCCACGCGGGGACGCGGGCGATGACTCCTGATACTTAGGAACTTCTGCTACCGAACTCTTCCACCAGTTTCGACGATTTGCGCCGTCAAACCCGGTTTCACTCAATGGCAATGAGCTTAGCCGGCGGTTTATGGCTTAAAAGCGGCTTTCTTCTTGGCTAAAGAAGTCCTGTAGAAGATGATCCTAAGCTGTGGCTCGGAAGTCACAAAGCAGCAGGCCGATTAATCTTAAGCCCACGCATTGCCGCGCCACGGCGCGCTCGCACAACTCTCCGCGTTCAGCGCCGCCGATCATTCCGCTTTGCGGCCCGGCAATCCGCCGCGCCCCAGAAAGCGAGCGAAAGCAGCAAGCGCCAAGTCAGAGACATGGTGTTCGATTCCCTCGGCATCAAGCTCGGCGCACTGCTGCGGCACACCGACCGCAACGAGGAGGTCGACGACGAGCCGATGGCGCGCGCGCACGCGCGCGGCGAGCTCTGTGCCTTGCGGCGTCAAGAAGACACCGCGATAGAGTTTGGAGGTTGCAAGCCCTTCGCGCTTCAGCCGAGCAATGCTCTTGATCGCCGTGGCGTGAGAGACGCCGAGGCGCCGGGCAATGTCGGTCGGCCGCGCCTCGCCCTGAGTGGTCAAGAGATCGTCGATCAGTTCGACATAGTCTTCCAACACGGCCGTCGCCTGCGCCGAACGGGCTTTGCCAAATCTTGCGGCCTGAACCTCCTCGTTGGGAAGCTCCGGCTGGGACGCGGCAACCTTCCTGGCGCTCATTTTCAAATTTCCTCGACCGTTCGCTCGAAGCATGCGCTCGCGCATTGAACTTTTCAATTGCGGACCGATTTAATGCCACATATGCTTTTTGTAGCTAAGGCAACAAATTAAGGCTTCAGGAAAGAAGGCTTCAGGAAAAAGGGCAATGGCGGACGTCAGCGCGGCGGACGAGCGACTGAACCGGACCCAGAACGCCATTCGGGCGGCGCTCGAGGGCCGTCGGCGTGGCTTGCGTGCCGCCTTGCCCCTCGCCGGTCCGGCGGTGATCGTGTCGATCGCCTATATGGACCCCGGCAATTTCGCGACGAACATCCAGGCGGGCGCCAAATATGGCTATAGCCTGCTCTGGGTCGTCCTCATCGCCAATTTGATCGCGATGCTGTTCCAGGCGCTTTCCGCCAAGCTCGGCATCGTTACGGGGCGCAATCTCGCGGAACTTTGCCGCCAGCATTGGCCACGCGCGCTTGTCTTCGCCATGTGGATTGCAAGCGAGATCGCCGCCATGGCGACCGACCTTGCCGAATTCCTCGGCGGCGCGGTCGGCCTCTCGCTCCTGTTTCATCTGCCCTTGCTTTGGGGAATGGCAGTCACCGCGCTCGTGACCTACGCCATTCTGACGCTCGAGCGGCGGGGCTTTCGGCCGATCGAGATCGTCATTGGCGCCCTCGTCGGCGTGATCGCGATTTGCTATCTCATCGAAATCTTCATCGTCCCGGTGCATTGGGGCGCCGCGGCCTTTCATCTCGTCGCGCCCGAACTCCCCGATCCAGCTGCGGTGACGATCGCCGTCGGCATTATCGGCGCAACGGTCATGCCGCACGCGATCTATCTCCATTCGGGCCTGACGCAAGCGCGCATGCCGCTGCGCAACGAGGCCGAGCGGCGCAAGCTTCTCTTCTATTCCGACCGAGAGGTCGTCGTCGCCTTGACGATTGCCGGCGCAGTCAATGTGGCGATGGTGATGATGGCCGCTGCTGCCTTCCACCTCGGACATAGCGACGTGGCAGAGATCGAGACCGCTTATCACACGCTGACGCCGCTGCTCGGCACTGGGGCCGCCATCGTCTTTCTCGTCTCGCTTCTGGCCTCGGGCATTTCGAGTTCGGCGGTCGGCACCATGGCCGGACAGACGATCATGCAGGGTTTCGTCGGGTTCAGGATTCCCATCTGGCTGCGGCGCGTCATCACCATGACGCCGGCCTTCATTGTCGTGGGCCTCGGCGCCAATGCCACGAGCGCCCTCGTCATCAGCCAGGTCGTGCTGAGCCTCGCCCTGCCCATGCCGATGATCGCTCTCATGATCTTCACCGGCCGGCGCGACGTCATGGGCGTGTTCGTGAACGGCCCGCTCACCAAGGCCGCGGGCATTGCGGCCACCGCCGCGGTTCTCGTCCTCAATTGCGTGCTGCTGCTGACGACCATCGGCGTGCACGTGCCGCTTTTGCCTTAGCGGCCGCCCGCGCTTAACCGTTCGGTTGAGGATCGGCGTGGCAAGACTTGGGAATGCTCGGAATATTGAACTGCTCGAACCTGCCGCAATTATCGCAGCCGGTGAGAATCAAGGCGGCGAACAGTGCCGCGGCGAGACAGAAAAGGCGGCGTGCCAAGGTCTAGCTCCCCCAAGCGCCGGCAACCCCGAAAAGACTTAGCACAAGCCCCGCCGTTTTGCATCCAAGCGGGGGCTATTCCCGCACAAGTTGAGCAAATCATTAACCACAGAGACCCTATCTTGGCTCAGCGGCGGCACTGAGGCGCGAGCGGCAAGGGTCGGACATGCAGAACACCCAAAACATGCGAGCGGTCGAGCGCATCAGGTCTTTCCTACGCGCCCAGATCATCTTCAACAACCGCATGTCGACCATCGACTGCGTCATCAAGAATATTTCCCCGAATGGCGCCAAGATCGCGCTCGCCGATACGGTAACCGTTCCCAAGGAATTCGATCTTTCCATTCCCCAGAGGGGCCGGAGCTATCATGCGCGCCTTATTTGGCGCGATACGGAATTCATCGGCGTCGAATTTACCGACGCGCAGGATGCAGCGAGCGTCCGCACCGCTCCGGCGGCCGAAACTGCCAAGGGCGGAGAGGCGCGGTTGCACGAGCTCGAAATACAGAATGCCGAGCTGAAGGCGCGCGTCCGGGCGCTCTGCAAGAAGCTCGAAGATCTGGGCCAAGATCCAGGTCTGGTCTAGCGCCTCCGCCCGCTCGCGTGGAGCGCTCGCCTAGATTTCGACGATCATTCCTTCCTTGAGCGTCACGCGCCGCGTCATTCTCAGCGCGAGCCCTTCGTTGTGTGTCGCAACCAAAGTGGCGAGGCCGGTCGCTTTCACGAGCGTCTCGAGTGCCTGGAAGACGTGATCGGCCGTATGCGGGTCGAGATTGCCGGTCGGTTCGTCCGCGAGCAGAACACCCGGCCCGTTCGCCACGGCGCGCGCGATCGCCACACGTTGCTGCTCGCCGCCGGAAAGTTCGGCAGGTCGATGTTTGGCGCGCGCCGCAAGCCCGAGATAATCGAGGAGCTCCAGGCTCCGGTCTCTCGCTTTTGCGCGGGAAAGCCCGGCGATCATTTGCGGCAGCATGATGTTTTCGAGCGCCGAGAATTCCGGCAGGAGATGATGAAACTGATAGACGAAGCCGATCGAATTGCGCCTGAGCGCCGTGCGCGCATCATCGCTCATATGGGTCGTTGGCGCGCCATCGACATAGACTTCGCCGCCCTCGGGGCGCTCCAGCAGGCCGGCAATATGCAGCAGCGTCGATTTGCCGGCGCCCGAGGGCGCAACGAGCGCGACCGATTGGCCGGGAAACAGCGCGAAATCTCCCCCGCTCAGGACAGAGAGCGCGGTTTCGCCTTGCCGGTAACAGCGTTCGACCTTTTCGAGCTGAAGGACGGGCCGGGTCATCACTCGTAGCGTAGCGCTTCGACCGGATCGAGCCGCGCCGCCCGCCACGAGGGATAGAGCGTCGCAAGGATGGATAGAAGGAGCGTCATGCCGACGACGACCACGACCTCGCGCGGATCGACGACCGACGGGAGCCGCGACAGGAAATAGAGCTCGGCCGGGAAGAGATTGGCATGCAGCAGCCGGTTCAGGAACTGCCTGATCGCTTCCACATTATCGGCGACGACGAGCCCGAGGAGAAAGCCGGCCAGCGTCCCCGCAATACCGATCGAGGCGCCGGTGATGAGGAAGATCCGCATGACGGCCCCGCGCGTCGCCCCCATCGTGCGCAGGATCGCAATATCGTGGCTCTTGTCCTTCACGAGCATGATGAGACCGGAAATGATATTGAGCGCCGCCACAAGCACAATCAGAGTCAGGATCACAAACATCACATTGCGTTCGACATTCAGCGCGTCGAAAAAGGTTCGATTGCGTTCCCGCCAGTCGGTCATCATCACGGGCCGCACTGCGGCCGCCTCGATGGCGCTGCGCACCGAATCGATCTGTTCCGGATCTTTGAGGAAGAGCTCGATGACGCTCGCCTGGCCTTCCTGGTTGAAGAAGGCTTGCGCCTCGGGGAGCGGCATATAGACGAAGATCCCGTCGAATTCCGCCATGCCGATCTGAAAGATCGCCGTCACAGGATAGCTTTTGATGCGCGGGACGATTCCGAAAGGCGTCTGGGCGCCATTGGCGGTGATGAGCTTGATCTTATCGCCGACCCGCAAGTTGAGATTGTCCGCAAGCCTCTGCCCGATCGCGACACCTCCCGCCGTATCGAAGCCGGAGAGCGTGCCGGTACGCACCGTGCCGGCAATTCCAGGCAGGCGCGTGATGTCGGATTCCCGAATTCCGCGCACCAGAACTCCGGCACCGCCTTGCGCGAAGGAAGACGAGGCGAAGGCCGAGCCTTCGATCATCGGAATGGCGAGATCGACTCCCGGCACTTTGACGACCCGTTTGGCGAGACTGTCGTAATCGGTGAGCGGCGCATCGGCGGCCTGCAAGAAAATATGGCCGTTGATGCCGACGATCTTGGCGAGCAGATCCTTGTGGAATCCATTCATCACGGACATGACGACGATCAAGGTGGCAACGCCCAACATAATGCCGAGAAAGGAAAATCCGGCGATCACCGACACGTAGCCGGAAGAGCGGCGCGCCCGCAAATAGCGCATCGCAATCATCCATTCGAAGGGAGCGAAAGGCCGCGTCGACGCCATCGATTTTCCTGTCTGCGGCGCCTAGGCCACGAATCGGGCGATGGCGTCGTCTAGAGTGATGAGATCACGCGCGCCACTCGCACGTGTTTTCACCTCGACCTTGCCTTCGGCAAGACCCTTCGGCCCGACAATGATCTGATAGGGAAGCCCGATCAGATCGAGGCGGGCGAATTTGCCGCCGGGCCTCTCGTCCGTATCGTCATAGAGCACGTCGATCCCGGCCTTTTTGAGTGCATCGTAGATTTTTAGCGAAGCCGCATCGCTTTCGGGATCGCCGACCTTCAGATTGGCGATCCCGATCAAGAACGGCGCGACTGATTCCGGCCAGATGATTCCGGCCTCGTCATGACCGGCTTCGATCAGCGCGCCGACGAGCCGCGAAACGCCGACCCCGTAGGAGCCGCCCAAGATCGGCCTTTCCACTCCATCCGGGCCTGCGACCACGGCATGCATGGGCCTTGAATATTTGTCGCCGAAGTAAAAGACCTGACCCACTTCGATGCCGCGCTTCCTCAGGCGCTTTTCCGGTGCCGTTTCGCGTTCGAATCGCGCCTGATCGTGAACATCGTCGGTCGCGGCATAAAGGCTCGTCCAGGCCTTGATGACGGGCTCGAGGTCGGCGTCGTAATCGACGTCCTCGGCCGGGATCGGCAGATCGAGAATATCGGCATTGCAATAGACGCCCGATTCCCCCGTCTCGGCGAGAATAATGAACTCATGGCTGAGTTCGCCGCCGATCGGGCCGGTCTCGGCGCGCATGGGAATGGCTTTGAGCCCCATCCGGGCAAAGATCCGCAGATAGGCGACGAACATGCGCTGATAGGAGCGGCGCGCGCCGGCTTCGTCGAGATCGAAGGAATAAGCATCCTTCATCAGAAATTCGCGACCGCGCATGACACCGAAACGGGGGCGCTGCTCGTCGCGAAACTTCCATTGGATGTGATAGAGGTTCTTCGGCAGTTCCTTGTAGCTGCGGACATAGGCGCGGAAGATCTCGGTGATCATGTCCTCATTGGTCGGCCCATAGAGCAAGTCGCGCTCGTGCCGATCCTTGATCCGCAGCATTTCC
>Ga0070738_10002179_pt1 | contig 31967 bp, 29 predicted proteins | sample Coa_R2_2_FD_66446 | JGI IMG/M metagenome (GOLD analysis project Ga0070738, IMG submission 66446) | Surface soil microbial communities from Centralia Pennsylvania, which are recovering from an underground coalmine fire - Coalmine... | ecosystem: Environmental > Terrestrial > Soil > Unclassified ...
TGTGCTCTACCCACTGAGCTAATTGCCCGCTCTCATCCTGTGTGTATCATATCAGCTTCCCGGTGAGACGGCAAACCCGGGCGCGCTGTGCCCGGCATCGATCGCCGGGACCGGCGAGAGATCCATATCGCCGAGCAGTTTCCCCGGGTTCAGGAGGTTGGCCGGGTCGAGCGTGCGCTTGATCTGCCGCATCAACGCCAGGGCGGCGGAATCCACGCTTGCCGGCACAAAGGCCCGCTTGAGCAGGCCGATGCCGTGCTCGCCCGACAGGGTACCGCCGAGGCGGAGGGCCTCGGCAAAGATCTCCCGGGCTGCCCGGGCCACCCGCTCCATCTCTGCCGTGTCGCGCAGGTCACAGAGGATGTTCGGGTGAAGGTTGCCGTCGCCGATATGGCCGAAGAGGGGGATGAGAAGATTGTAGCGCGCGGCAATCTCCTGGACCGCCCGCACCATGGCCGGAATCGCGCTTCGGGGGACCGAGATATCCTCGCCCAGCTTGTTCGGGCGGATGCGGCCGAACGACGATGACGTCGAGCGACGGGCGCGCCACAGCTGAGCGCTCTCCTCCTCCGAGCTGGCTGGCTTGACGATCGTGGCGCCAGCCGAGCGGCATGCCTGGGCGACGGCGTCTAGCTGATCGGGGATGCTTGTCTCGTCGCCGTCTACGTCGATCAGGAGCACGGCTTCGCTCTCGGTCGGGAGGCCGGTCTGCAGGTACTCCTCGACGCATCGCAAGGTGATCCGGTCCATCATCTCGAGCGCGAGCGGGAGGATCCCCCCGCTGAGGATCATACCCACCGCCCGGCCAGCTTCCTCCAGGTGATCGAACGCCGCCATCACCGTTCCCCGGGCGGCTGGCTTTGGCAGGAGCCGGACAGTCACCTCGGAGATGACGCCGAGCGTGCCTTCTGATCCGACGAAGAGGCGCAAGAGGTGATGGTCCGGACCCGGCTGGTGGGAACGTCCTCCCAGACGCACCACGTCACCGTCGGGGAGAACGACCTCCAGGCCGATCACGTAATCCTTCGTCCCGCCATATTTGAGGCACCGCGGCCCGCTCGCGCTGGTCGCCACGTTGCCGCCAATCGTTGCTTGGTTCAGGCTAGCCGGATCCGGCGGGTAGAACAGGCCGTGGCGCTCGGCCGCGGCCTGGAGTGCCGCATTGATCACACCGGGCTGAACCACGGCAGTGAGGGAGTGCGCATCGAGGGCCAGAATGCGGTGCATCAGGGTCGTGCTCAGGACGATTCCCCCCGAGCACGGAACCGCGCCGCCTGCGAGGCCCGATCCGCCGCCGCGTGGGATAACCGGCCTGTGGTGGCGGTGAGCGATCCGCAGGACTGCCGCAATTTCCTCGGTGCTCGTCACCGCGACGACAACGTCCGGCGTCTGGTCGAGCCAGGTACCGTCATAACCGTGAACCAGTAAGTCTTCCGGCTCGGTCAGGACGCGGCCGCGCGGGATAACCGCGCACAGATCCGCAATGAGGGCGCGCGAGGCTGGCACCGAACCTGTCCTGATCGCGATCTGGTATGATGGAGATGGTCATTGCCGCGTCCGCGCGGCGCGGCGGCCGACCGCGCGATGGCGATTCACGTCAGCGCGCCGGAGAGCTCACGAGCAATAGGAAGCGGGCGATGCAGATTATTCCAGCGATTGACGTGAAAGACGGTCGCTGTGTCCGATTGTACCAGGGAGACTACCGCCGTGTCACCGTGTACAGCGATCAGCCCGCCCGGCTTGCTCGGCGCTGGGAGGATGAAGGGGCACGCCTCCTCCACGTCGTGGATCTCGATGGTGCCTACCACGGCGCACCGCGCAACTTAAAGGCCATTGGCGAGATTATCCGGGCGGTCGAGATTCCGGTCCAGGTCGGAGGCGGACTGCGGACGATCGAGGCGATCGCCACCGTGCTGGAGCTCGGGGCCGCACGGGTGGTCCTGGGAACTGCTGCGGTTGAGGATCGGTCGCTGGTCGCGATGGCCGCGGCGCGCTGGCCCGGGCGGGTAGCGGTGGCGATTGATGCCCGCGGCGGTATTGTCATGACGCGGGGGTGGCAGCAGAGGTCGGAGCGCCCGGCCAAATCAGTGGCCCGGGATGTTGTGCTCGACGGTGCCTCCTGCCTGATCTACACCGATATCGAGCGCGACGGTACCCTGACCGAGCCGAACTATACCGCGACGGCTGAGATCGTCGCCGCTGTGCCGGTTCCGGTGATCGCCTCGGGTGGGGTGGCCAGTATAGAGCACCTGCGCCGCCTCCAGGCAGTGGGCGTCGAGGGCGTTATCGTGGGACAGGCGCTGTACACTGGCGCGGTCCGACTGGCCGATGCCCTGGCGCTCGATGAGTGAGCGCGATGGGGGAAGCGGTGAGTGCAGAGGCGTCCTGCCGCATCCGCATCGGCCGGGGCAACAGACAGGAGGCGGCGTGCTGACGCGGCGCATCATCCCGTGTCTCGACGTGACCAACGGCCGGGTAGTCAAGGGGATCGAGTTTGCTCACCTCCGTGATGCTGGTGATCCGGTCGAGCTGGCCGCCTTCTATGATGCCGAGGGCGCAGATGAGTTGGTTTTTCTTGACATAACTGCGAGCGCGGATCACCGGGAGACGATGGTGGATGTGGTCGAGCGGACCGCGGAGCAGGTTTTCATCCCGCTGACGGTCGGGGGTGGTATCCGCACGGTCGAGGATGTCCGGCGCATGCTCGCGGCGGGAGCTGACAAAGTCGCGATCAATACCGCGGCTGTCGCGACCCCGGATCTGGTACGGCAGGCCGCCGAGCGGTTTGGGAGCCAGTGTATCGTTGTGGCGATTGATGCCCGTCGAGTGCGCGGTGCTGATCCGCCTCGATGGCTGGTGTACACGCACGGTGGACGGACGCCGACCGATCGCGATGCTGTCGAGTGGGCCTGTCGGGCGGCCGAGCTCGGGGCAGGGGAGATCCTGCTGACCTCGATGGATGCCGATGGAACCCTCGCCGGTTACGACCTGGCACTGACAGCGGCTGTCGCGGATGCGGTGTCCATTCCGGTGATCGCCTCGGGCGGTGCGGGCGAGCTCGGCCATCTCTACGATGCCCTGACCGTCGGGAAGGCGGATGCCGTCCTCGTGGCCTCGATCTTCCACTACGGCCGTTATCGCATCCGCCAGGTGAAAGACTACCTCGCGGAGCGCGGTGTTCCGGTGCGCCGGGACATGGATCCTGACCAGCCGTGATCGCGGTCGGGGACCGGCGTATCCGCGATCGAGGGAGTAGTTGTTAGGGGCGATGTACCGACGGAGTGTGATTACCGACGAGATCTCCCAGGATCTGGAGGATGTCCTCGCAGTAGCGCAGGCCTTTCATCTCGACGGCCTTGAGATCCGGACTGTCTGGGATACCCGGGTAGATCAGCTCGACGCGGCGGCGGTGCGCCGCCTGCGCGAGGCGGTGGAGCGCGCCGGCCTCGTTGTTGCCGCGGTTGCGCCGCCGGTGTACAAGTGCGACATCGACAACCCTGAGGAACGGCGGGAGCACCTGGATATCCTCCGCCGCGCGATCGATGTGGGTCTGCGCCTCGGTTCACGCATCGTGCGAACCTTCACTTTCTGGAAGAAACGACCGCTGGCCGAGGTCTGGGAGACCTTGCTTGAAGCCTATCAGGAGCCGATCGCAATTGCCCGCTCTGCGGAGGTCATCTTAGCGATCGAAAATGAGTCTTCCTGCACGATCGGCTCGGGTAGCGACCTCGCGCGCTTCCTGGCCGCCCTCGACTGCCCAGAGGCGCGGGCGCTCTGGGATCCTTGCAATGCCTACTACGAGACTGCCGCTGAGGAGCCTTTCCCCACCGGCTACCATCAGATCCGCGACTATCTCATCCACGTTCACCTGAAGGATGCCGTCCGGGATCCCGGTGCGGCACGGCCGCGTCTGGTCCCGCTGGGCGAGGGGGCGGTGGCCGTTGCTCCCTTGCTCCAGGCGCTCCGCCAGGATGGATACAGCGGATTTGTCTCCCTGGAAACGCACTGGCGCCCGACTGCGCTGGACGAGGAGACCGTGCGGCTTCCCGGCGGTCGGGCTTTCTCTGAGCGTGGGGCGGTTGCCACGATTCGGTGTCTCCAGAACTGGGAGGCGATGGATCAGCGCGACAGCCCAAAGAGCGTATAGCCGGGGCGGGCCAGATCCGCCGGCTCCGCGACGCGCTCGAACCCATCGGGACGCGCAAGAGCTGCGCGGATCGCCCATTTGGATAGGCTCTGGACCTTCTCCATCCCGGCGATCTCGGCGGGGGAGAAGAAGCCGACCCCGGTAATCTCGTCGCCGTCTGCCCGCGGCTCGCCCTCCAGCGGGGTGAGGCGGAAGATCACATACACGTTGGCGCTCGGCGCGCCCAGGGAGTGACGGAGTCCGAGGACATTCTCGACGCGCGCCCGGATGCCCGTCTCCTCGTAGACTTCCCGAACCACGGCCTCGTCAATCGACTCGTCGTGCTCGCAATAACCGCCGGGGATTTGCCACCAGCCGCGGCGGGGTTCCTGGCCGCGGCGGATTAGGAGAGCACGTCCCTCTCGAATGACCACACCCCCAACGCCGATGCTGAACTCCCCGAAGAACACGTAGCCACAGCGCGCACAGGCAAGCCGCTCGCGCCCTCCCTCGAAGCGCGGGGTAAGTTCGCTCGCACAGCGCGGACAGAATCGCATGCCTTCCTCCTTACGGAACGCCTGACGACAGCGCCACGCCGATCGCCCGACCGCGTCTCAGTCGCCATCCGGACTTGCGGCGGTCGCCGGGAGCGCGTTCACGGTCGGAAACCGAGCCCCCGCTCGCGGAGGCTTACGTAGGGCGGCGAGCCCCGGCCGATGATCACGTGATCCAGGACGTCGATATCGAGGAGCCGCCCGGCCTCGACGATAGCCCGGGTCACCCGGATATCCTCCGGCGAGGGGGTTGGGTCCCCGGACGGATGATTGTGGACAATTGCAATGGCCGCGCAGTTCTCCCGGATGGCCGCCTTGAAGATCTCGGCTACCCGGACGGTTGACTGGTTCAGCGTACCCGTATAGAGCGTCCGGATAGACATCACGCGATTCTTCGTATCGAGCAGGAAAACCCGAAGCTGTTCCTGCTCGAGCACACTCATATCCAGCCGGACGAGGCGGGCAAGATCCTCCGGGGACTGGATCCGCTCCCGCGTAGCCGATTCCTCGAGCATGAGCCGCCGCCCCAGCTCGAGCGCCGCCTTGAGCTGGGCCGCCTTCGCCGGTCCGACGCCGTGGTAGAGTGCCAGCTCCTGGGCCGAGACGCGGGCAAGGCCGGCCAGGCCATTGTACTCCCGGAGCAGGTCCCGAGCGAGGTCGGTCACCATCGTGCCAGGAACACCGGTTCGCAGGAGTATCGCCAGGAGCTCGGCGGTCGAAAGCGCGGCCGGGCCGCGCTCGAAGAGGCGCTCGCGCGGCCGCTCCGAGGGATCGAGGTCCTTGAGCGTGGGCGGCGCAGTTGCGGCGCCGTCGTTCCGCCCTCTCCCGTGGGATCCGGGCATGGGGAGAGCACTCCTCATCAATCTCGATGAATAATGATCCATCGGCCAGGCTTCAACCGCCGAGCATTCTAGTCAAGATGCACGTGCGCACGCAACCGGTCGGATTTTGGTCGACGGCCTGCTGGCTTGACCTTGAGTGTGCCGGGCTCCTACACTACTCAAGGCACCGGGCGCTTCGTGGGCGAACGCGTGCTGGTCGGATGCGTGGAGAGCACATGCGACTGCCGAGCGGCGATCCGGAGCGCTCCGGATACCGCTGGTCTCTTGCCGGTACAATTATTGGCAGCTTTTTGGTCCGGATCGCGGGTGCGGCAACCGGCGTTCTCTTGGGTCTCCTGCTGTCTTCGATGCATCGGAGCGGCGTTGCCGGCTCCTCAGCTGTGGTCGTGGGCGTGCTCATGGCCGCCTTCAACTTCTCCGAGCTGGTTGGGGCGCTGGTGGCCGGTGTACTCATCGATCGGCGAGGCCTTCGGCCGCTCCTGCTAGCCGGTCCCCTCCTGGGGCTGGCGGCGACCATCCTGTTCGCCATTCCGACGCGCTCGCTCGGTCTGACGTGCGGGCGGCTTCTCCAGGGGCTCACGACTGCCTGCACCGTCCCGGCGGCGCTGGCCTTTCTCAGCGGTGCGACCACGGAGGGCTCGGCTGGGCGAGGTCGGATCATGGGCTTCTTCGAAGCCGGATCAATTGGGGGGCTCGCGGTTGGCTACGCGCTAGGGGGCATCCTCTGGGATCGGTTCCGCCGCCAGGCTTTCTGGGGACTTCTCATCATCTACGCAATTGCCGTCACGCTTTTCCTGTTCGTCCGGACACCGCGCGGTATGGTGTCCCAACGGCCGCCTCGTGCGACCTGGACCGCCCTGCGTCAGACTGGTGATCTCATGCCGTCCTGGCTTGCTCTCAATGCCGCGGCAGGCCTGTGGTTCGGTCAGGCGGCGTTTCAGCTCTCCGGCGCGAATCCCAGGCCATCCCAGCTTCTTACCACCGGTCTTTCTGGAAGCACGATTGGCATGATCTTCGCTGTCTACACTGTCCTCTTCGCAGTTGGGACAATCAGTTGGGGATGGCTGATCGGGCGGGCCTCGGTTGCCACAGCCATGCGGGTCGGGGTTGGCGGGGCGCTGATGACGTCGGTGGCAATCCTGGGGATTAACCACGCGACAAGCTTTGGCGGCCTGTGGTTCTACATCCCCCTGGGCATCGGGATCGCGGCGGTCGCTGCGGAGACAGCCTTCGCCCCGGCGGCGCTGACCCTGCTGGCCGCTCGATCGGACAGCGTCCCGGAAGGGCGGGGTGCGGTGATGGGCGTGTACTCGATGCTCCTCGGGGCCGGTCAGCTTGTGGGGGCCATGCTCGGCGGCCTGGTGGCGATGCCGCTTGGGGTTGATGGTCTGGTCCTGACTACCGCGATCCTGGCAGTGATCGGATTGATCAGCCTGCCGGCGAACATGGAAACCCGCCCCCGTCCGTCGCCCGAGTGGCAAGTCTCCTAGCGGCTGTTCTCCGTGACGTGTTCATGGTTCCCGTCGACCTGACCCCACCGCGGGGCCGGGGCGAATCGCTTCAGGGCAGGTATTCCTCGCGCACTGGCGAGAAGATATCGATCGCGACGCTCTCCTCGAGTGCCCGGCAGGCATGGGGGATGTTGCCGGGGATGACGTACGCGTCGCCTGCGCGGAGGATCGTGACCTGATCGCCAATAGTGAACTCGATCGCGCCGCGGACGACGTAGCCGATCTGCTCATGGGGGTGTGCATGTACGGGCACGACGCCGCCGCGGGCGAACGTGACCTCGGACAGCAGGGTTCGCTCGCCCCAACCCAGCGTCTTCCGTGACGAGCCTTCGGCGATCGGGACCGGTGCGACATCTTGACCGCGCGTGGTCCGGGCTTGGCTCATGCCGACCGCCCCTGGATCTCGATATCCTCGACCGGCCGTCCGGCGTGATTCAGCAAGATCGGGCTCCGTCGGTGACGAATCGTATCGGCATTGATCAGGCACTTCTTGACGTCGGTGCGGGAGGGAATCTCGTACATCACGTCAAGCAGGATATCCTCGATGACCGTTCGCAGGCCGCGTGCGCCGGTCTTGAGTTTCAGTGCTTCCTCAGCTGCGGCCTCGAGGGCATCATTGGTGACCACAAGCTCAACCTTATCCAGGGCAAGGAACTTCTGATACTGCTTGATCAGGGCGTTCTTGGGCTCGGTCAGGATCTTCATCAGCGCCTCCTTGTTCAGAGGATCGACGCTGACGACGACCGGCAGCCGGCCGATAAACTCCGGGATCAGCCCGTACTTCAGCAGGTCATCGGCGATCACCTGCTGGAGGAGTTCGGCGGAATCATCCCGGGTGCTTCCCCGGGACCAGTCTGTCTTGAAGCCGATGCTCCGCTTGCCCCCGACGCGGTCAGCGACGATCTTGTCGAGTCCCTCGAAGGCACCGCCGCAGATAAACAGGATATTAGTCGTATTGATCTGGATGAAATCCTGATGGGGATGCTTGCGCCCGCCCTGGGGGGGGACGTTGGCGATTGTTCCCTCGAGGATCTTGAGCAGAGCCTGCTGGACGCCCTCGCCGGAGACGTCGCGGGTGATCGACGGGTTGTCGCTTTTTCGGGCGATCTTGTCGATCTCGTCGATGTAGACGATCCCCCGCTCGGCCCGGGACAGGTCAAACTCAGCGGCCTGGATCAGGCGGAGCAGGATATTCTCCACGTCCTCCCCAACGTAGCCGGCCTCGGTGAGGGCGGTTGCGTCGGCGATGCAGAACGGCACATCCAGGATGCGGGCGAGGGTCTGGGCCAGGAGCGTCTTACCACAGCCGGTGGGCCCGATCAACAGGATGTTGGATTTCTGGAGCTCGATGTCGTCAGCCTGCGCGCCTGCGTTAATGCGCTTGTAGTGATTGTAGACGGCGACGGCCAGGACCTTCTTGGCCCGCTCCTGACCGACCACGTACTGGTTCAGGAGCTCGACGATCCGGTGCGGCGTGGGAACCTTGGTCAGCGGTGGCTGACTGCGCGTCGGAGGTGCCTGCTCCTCGTCGATGATCTCGCGGCACAGCTCGACGCATTCGTCACAGATATAGACCGACCCTGGGCCGGCGATAAGCCGCCGGACGCTCTCCTGTCCCTTCCCGCAGAACGAGCAGTGGTATTGCCCCCGCGGTCCCTTGGTCGTGGCCATTCCCCTCTCTTCCCTCGCTGTTTCTACTCACTCGGATCATCGGCGCTCGCGATGGCGCGCATGCTACCTGCGGGATAAGTGGATCACGGCAATCGAACGATCACCGTGATCCACTGCGTTCAGGCTCCGACCCGAGCCGGGGCAGTCTTCGTCGATGAGAGGACCTCATCGACGATGCCGTAGGCGACCGCCTGCTCGGCGTTCATATAGAAGTCGCGATCAGTATCGCGAACGATTCGCTCCTCGTCCTGACCGGTTCGCTCGACCAGGATGCGGTTAATCAGATTGCGCAGGCGCAGGATCTCCCGGGCCTGGATCTCCATATCCGACGCCTGGCCGCGGACACCGCCCAGCGGCTGGTGCATGTGGATCGTTGCGTTGGGCAGGGCATAGCGCTTCCCCTTTGTTCCTGCGGCCAGGAGGATGGTTCCGAAGCTCGCGGCCATGCCCACGCAGATCGTGGAGACCGGCGGACGAATCAGTTGCATCGTATCATAAATCGCCAGTCCCGCGTAGATCTCGCCGCCCGGCGTGTTGATATAGAGGTTGATATCCTTCTCCGGATCCTCGCGATCCAGGTACAGGAGCTGGGCGACGACCAGATTCGCGACCTGGGCATCGATCGGCGTTCCCAGGAAGATAATGCGCTCGCGCAGCAGGAGCGAATAGATATCGAAGGCCCGCTCGATCCGTCCGGTGTTCTCGATCACCATCGGAATGATCTCGCGGGGGGGAACGATCAGATCAGACATTGATCACGTCTCCTCGCAGGTGCACGGGTGCGCGGCCTCAGCCCTGGGGACCAGCGCTGTCCTCCACGGTTTCCTCCCCACCCGGGCGGAGAGCGGCATCGGTCGGGGCCTCCGCGCTGGCCGCTGGCGACTCCTCCGGTGAAGCCGCGGTGTCGGGTGCTGGCTGCTGGGCGATCTCCACCAGCCGGGCGATCGCCTTGCGCATCCGCAGTCGACTTTCGATCTGCTCGCGCTGCTCGCGCGTATTCAGCCGCTCACGGATCGCACGAGCGGCCGGGCCGAACTGGGCGGCCATCGCCTCAATCTCGGCGGTCACCTCGCTCGGCGAGACGGTGATATGCTCGCGCTCCGCAATCTGATCCAGAACCAGCGTATTCCGCAGGCGGCGCACGGCCCGCTCCCGCTCCTGCTCGCGTACCCGCTCGGGGGTGAGGTGAAGGGCCCGCAGGTACTCTTCCCAGGAGATACGCTGGGCCGCGAGATCTCCCTTGATCTCCTCGATCTGGGCATCGATCTGCCGCTCGATCATGATCTCCGGGATATCGACCGTTGAGCGCTCGACAACCATCTGGAGGAGCGTCTCCTCGTAGGCCCGCCGCGCCTCGCGCTCCAGGCGCGCCTGGATCTCCCGTCGCACGGTCTCCCGCAGGCTCTCGAGGGTATCACCGCCCCCAACGGCTCGTGCGAACTCATCATCGAGCGGCGGAAGGTGTTTCTCCTTGACCTCGTGAACCTTGACCTCGAAGACGATCGATTGATTGGCCAGGCTCGGGTCCGAGACATCTGCGGGAAGGGTCAGGCCGAATCGCTTCTCACTGCCGGGCGTCAGGCCGATCAGCTCCTCATCGAAGCCCGGCGCGAACTCCGGCGGGTTCCGCGGGTTGATCAGGTGTTCGTGCTTCTGCTCGTTATAGAGCACGCGCCCGCCCGTGGTGTGCAGAACCGTCTCGCCGCCCGGGCCATAGAGCGTCGGCACCGCACCGACTGTTCCCTTGACATCGATGAGAACGCGGTCACCCTCGCGGGCCCCGCGGTCCACCGATACCCATTCGGCGCGCTCCTCGCGCAGCGCATCGATGGCCTGATTCACCTGCTCAGCGGTCGCCTCGACGGCAACCGGCTGAAGGCGGATGCTCTGGTAATCTCCCAGCTCGACGGTCGGGGCAACCGGCACTGCCGCCTCGAAGATCAGCGGCTCGCCAGGGCGAAACTCCGGCCGTGCGGCGATATCGGCCTCCCCGATCGGGTGAATATCGGTCTCCCGCAGGGCCTGACGGAACGAGTCGTTAATCAGGCGCTCAATCCCCTCTTCCTGGATGACCTGCGGACCACCAAGGTAGCGCTCGACCAGGGGACGGGGTGCCCGTCCTGGACGAAACCCCGGTACGCGGATGCGCCGGCTGATGTCGCGGTAGGTCCGATCGATCGCTTCCTCGACCTGTTCGGGCGGAATCTCAATACGGAGCAGTACTTTGCTCTGGGGAAGTCTCTCGGCGGTAACCTTCACACTGCTCTCCAGGGCATCTATCGACCGCGCCTATGGATATGACACGCGAAGATTATAACACAACTCCTGCCGCCTCACGGCGGCGGCCAGCGGGTGGGAAGCCGCTCGGGGCTCCGTCGCCGTTGGGGTGGGCCGGTCGTACAGCGAAGATCGGCCTCCCACACGGATCTTATACCAGATCCTGCCCATTTCGACTACGCCGCCCGTCCTGACGGTCGGAGCTGGCTTTCTCGCTCTTGCCGCCCGTGGTTCGATCTGGTACCCTGATCAATAGGTCGTACTGCGATATAAATTGCTGGCACGACACACCGGTGCCAGCGCTATCGCGGCACTATCCACCGCGCCCGGTGCCTGTCGCCCGGGATGAAGGGACTTTCCCATGCAGTCGTCAAACGCTGGTCATGCCCCAGAGGATGAATATTGTGCCCTGGCCGAGTTCCGGTATCTCATTCGTGATTTCCTCGCGGCGAGCGAGCGGATCGCCCGGGCTCACGGCCTGTCTCCCCAGCAGCATCAGCTCTTGCTGGCGGTCCGGGGATGTCCGCCGGGCACCAAGCCCACTATCGGCTATCTGGCCCGGCGCCTTCTCATTCGCCATCACAGTGTGGTCGGACTGGTTAACCGTCTCGCTCGGCGCGGACTCGTCATCCGGACGCCAGAGGGTGAGGATCGCCGGCGCGTCGTGGTGCGTCTGACTGCGCAAGGGGCGGCGGTCCTCCGCGACCTGTCCGCCGAGCATCGCCGTGAGATCCGCTCGCGGGCCCCCCGTCTGGTCGAGGCCCTGGGGGCGGTTATCGCGTTGGGCGCGGGCGATCCGCTCGAAGGTGCGGTGCCTCCCGCGCCGGGCAAGGACGATGCCATCCGCGGGCGGGCACGGGATCCCTGCGTAGGCTGACGCCGGTCCACGCCGGCGTCCACCTGCTCTTGTGCCCGCGCCAGGACTCACGTTCCAGAGAGCGGGGCCGTGCGCGCTGGAGAGACGATCGCGTGTCTGGCGTGGGCTCTGGTCTCCATCTGGCTTCTCTGCGTGAACTTCCAAAGGAGGATCTCCCATGGGTCCGGGATCGTTCTGGGAACGGACGGACGGTCGTCAGGCCCTGATTCTGAGCGGGGCAGCCATCCTGCTTGGCCTGCTTGGTGCGTCCGCCGCCTTAGTCCTCTATCGCCTCATCATGCTCTTCACGAACCTTTCCTTTTACCGTCGGGTCAGCACGGCGGTGGTCTATCCCCCCGACCACCTGACTGTACCAATGATTCTTCTCCCGGCGCTCGGGGGACTGATCGTGGGCGTTATGGCGCGCTACGGTACCGATCGCATTCGCGGCCACGGCATTCCCGAGGCAATGGAGGCCATCATCACTCGAAAGAGCCGGGTCGAGCCGCGGGTGGCTGTATTGAAGCCTATCTCGGCCGCGATCGCCGTCGGGACAGGGGGGCCATTCGGCGCGGAAGGGCCCATCATCCAGACCGGCGGGGCCCTGGCATCGCTCATTGGACAGCTTCTCCACCTGACCGCTGACGAACGGAAGGTCTTTCTCGCGTGCGGCGCGGCAGCTGGCATGGTGGGCATCTTTAACACGCCGATGGCCGCGGTTGCCCTGGCTATCGAACTCCTGCTCTTTGAGTTTCGCGCGCGCTCGCTGGTGCCGGTAGTGGTCGCCAGTGCTGTCGCGGCGGTTGCACGCTCTTTCCTCCTCGGCACGCAGCGCATGTTTCCGACCCCACCGCTCGCGAGCGGGACGCCCGCTGCCCTTCTCTGCATCCTGCCGTTGGGGGTTCTCATCGGGATCGCCGCGGTTATCGTGAGCAAGGGGCTCTTTCTGGTTGAGGAGCTCTTCGAAGAAACCCTGCGGATTCCGATGGTCCTTGCGCCCGCGTTGGGAGGACTGCTGCTCGGCATCATCGGCTATTTCGAGCCGCGTGTTCTCGGTATGGGGTATCCGACAATCAGCGCGCTCATCGCGGGACAGTTCACCCCTGCTCGCGCGCTCGCGCTGGCCGCGGCGAAGACAGTCGCGCTATGGGCGGCGCTTGGCTCTGGCACCTCGGGCGGATTACTGGCCCCGATGCTCCTGATTGGCGCCGGGATCGGGAGCGCGTACGGTCAGGTCGTTGCCGCTCTGGTACCGGCTGCCGGCCTCCAGCCCGGCGTTTGCGCAATTGTGGCGATGAGCGCCCTGTTTGGCGCGGCGGCCCGGGTCCCGTTCACCTCTTTCCTCTTCGCCTACGAGTTGACCGGTGATGCCGAGGCGATTGTTCCCCTGATGTTGGGCTGTATGGTCTCGGACATCGTCGCACGCCTCTTGAGCGAGCACTCAGTGATGACCGAGCGCCTAGCTCAGCGTGGGCTGGTCGTACCGCTGCGATACGAGGCCGATATCCTGACCTACCTGACCGTTGGGGCGCTGATGAGGTGCGACTTTCGGGTGGTCAATGCTGATACGCCAGTGCGCCTCCTGCTCGCGGAGCTTCGGGCTGCGGAGCAGCCGGGGACCGATCCCGGCGCACACGCGGATCTTCACCATCTGCCCCACTGGTGGATTGTCCAGGACAACGATGGACGCTTCATTGGCCTGATCACGCGTCGACAGCTTGTCTCAGCCCCGCTCGATGAGGCCCTGCTGAACGGGCCGGCGCGACAGCTGGCTACGACCAGTGTCGTGGTCGCCTACCCCGATGAGACGATGCACGATGCGCTGGTCCGGATGCTCCAGAATGATCGTCCCTGGCTTCCAGTGGTCGAGCGCACGCGGCCGTGGAGGGTGGTCGGATACGTCACGCGAGAGGATGCCCTCGCGGCACGGCGGCGCCGTCTGGAAGACGAGGTTATTCGCGAGGGGATTTTGCGCCTCGGCTCGTTTCGTCTGGGGGCGCGATTGGCGCGCGAGATCGAGCGCCCGGCTTCCTGACCGCTGGCCTCCCGCGCACGTGGCCCGGAGGATACTGCGCTCCGGCCACAGTGGCTCACAACCGCTGTGGCCGGAGCGCCCCGGCTGGCCAGGCCGAGGTTCCTGCCGTACAATGGCCGGCCAGGGGTCGGGAGGGGCCGACGCCGATCTACGTGCTGGAAGGAGGTCCAGGCATGGCCATTCGCATGGATTTCGAGACCTATCTCGCTGAGGGAGCGGATGCCCGCCCGGAGGATCTGATCGCCCTGGAGGATGCGGCTGGCATCGACATCGCGATCGTTATGCCGCGAGTCCAGCTCAAGCCGGATAACCGCTGGCTGGTTAAGGCGCTGAAGGGCTACGAGAAGCGGTTGATTCCCTGCTGCTCAGTGAACCCTAACTTTGGTGCGGAGGCGGTTGAGGAGTTCCGCCTGGCTGTGACCGAGTGGGGCATGCGGGGCTTGAAGCTCATGCCGCCCGGTTTTGCTCTCAGCTTGTCAAGCCCGGTGATGACGCCGATCATGGACCTGGCGCGTGAACTCGGCCAGCCGGTCACGATTCACACGGGGAATCCACCTGGCCATCCCCTACAGGTCGCGATGCTCGCGCGGAAGTGGCCCGAGGTGCCGATCATTCTGGACCATATGGGATACCGGGATTTCAGCGGTGACGCGATCGAGGCCGCGCTCCTGTGTCCCAATATCTATCTCGGGACGACCCTGGTCACGGTCGAGCCAGGCATGATTCGCCGGGCGGTCCAGGTACTCGGTCCAGAGCGGATTGTCTTCGGCTCGAATGCGCCGTCGGCCTATCCTGACCTCGGCGTCGAGAACATTCGCCGTTTGAAGCTCGGCCAGGAGGCGGAGGATCTGATCCTGGGCGAAAACCTGCGCCGGATCTACCGCCTCTAGCGTGGGCGGTGGATCCGGGGCCTGTTTCCAGTCGGCCAGGGCCGTGGCTCCGGCCGACTAGAAACGGCCGGGTGCCTCCGTGTCTATCCTGACCGATCGGGGAAGCATTTCTTCCCGGCCTGGCGGCCGCCAGGCCGGACGTGCTTCTGATCGCTCGTCTCGGCCGATCGTGGAAGCATTCCTGCTGGCCGTTCCTTCTGACTTCCTGGCCCCACCGAAGGTACTAGGCGCACGGTCCCCGGGCTGTCCCTGGCACCGTATACTCGTATCCGGCGCGGGTGTACGAGCGGGGCACTGCGCAATCAACACGGGCATGGGGAGTCTGGATGGCTGTTCTCACGGTCATGAATCAGAAGGGCGGGGTTGGGAAGACAACCACGACCATGAATCTCGCGGCTGCGCTCCTAGAGCGCGGCTGGCGGGTTCTCGCCGTCGATTTCGATCCCCAGGGAAGCCTGACGACCTGCTGTGGGCTGACCGATCCATCGGTGGTGGCGGCACGTCCCACGATCGCCGACGCCCTGCTCACAACTGTGCATGGGCCGTTTGCGCGCCGTGCCACCGCCCGGGATGCGGTCGTTGCGACACCCGCCGGCCTCGAAATTCTGCCGGCCAACCAGCAGCTGTCCATGGCCGAGACCGCCCTTCATACCGTCTATGGGCGGGAGTATGCCCTGCGGGATACCCTCGCTGGGATCCGCAGTGAGTATGACCTTATCCTCATCGACTCGGTTCCGACGCTGGGCCTGCTGGCAGTTAATGCCCTGGCCGCGGCCGAGGGCCTGATCATCCCGGTGCAGGCTGAGTACCTCGCGGTGCACGGTCTGGCCCAGCTCCTAGACAGCGTCGCGCTGGTCCGCGAGCGGCTTAATCCCGGCCTTAAGATTCTCGGAATTCTCCTCACTATGGTCGATGGCCGGACGCGCCACGGGCGGGAGATCGTCGCCGCAGTCCGCGAGACCCTGACCGGCCGCATCCCGGTTTTCCAGGTGCAGATTCCAGTGCAGATTAAGCTCAAGGATGCGGCGCGCATGGGGATGAGCGTTCTCGCTTTCGATCCAAATGGGCGAGCGTCCCAGGCGTATCGCGATCTCGCGACTGAGGTTATCGAGCGTCTGGAGAGTGCCATTCCCGTCGCAAGCGCGGACCGGAAGAGCGGTGTGGGTGACAGTGAGGACAGTGCGCGCGAGCGCGGCGAAGGGGTGATATGCCTCGCGGCACGTCTGGCTGCTGGTAGCCAGGCCCGGACACCTGGCCGGGATAGTGCGGCGGTCGGGCCCGGACGCGAACCGGCCGGACCGCCGGTACCTCGGCGGCCCGCAGCGTGGCTGACCGATCGGAGGGGAGATGCCGCGCCGCTCGGGACTGAGGAGCGGAGGGAAAATTCCCCCGGCGGGGACGATGCGGAGAGTCGAGGAACTGGCTTCGGCGGCCCCTCAGGGGCTGATTCCGGGGCTACCGACGCCGGACGCAGCGACTCAACGCGGAATGGCTCGGTTCTCAAGCGGATGGGACGGGTGCTGTCCTGGCCGATTTGAGGCCGTGGGCGAACTTAGAATGACTGCGAGGAATCCGCCGTGCGAAAGGTTGTTCGGATGCAGACGAAGGGACGAATCACCATCCCGGCCGAGCTTCGACGCAAGCTCGGTCTGGTCCAGGGCGACTATCTCGTCGTTGAGGAAGGGCCGGGCACGGTCCTGCTGACGCCTGAGCAGATCTATCCTCTGCACTCGGAACCAGCAGTGGGCTACCCATCGATCACTGGCTTCACGTTCGGGAGTCCGGATGGGACGGTCCACGAGAGCCCAGAGATACTCGAGATGCGGCGGCTGGGGGAGAGCCTCCGCATGCGCCTCCGCTCACTTCCCCCAGCAGTCGGTGACGATTACTGATCGGTTCTTGTGGTGGATACTGCAAGGCCGGTCGTCACTGGCCGCCACGGAGGGCGCTGGCTCTCATAGGCAGCAATCTCGGCCTCATGCTGCAGGGTGAGGCCGATGTCGTCCAGGCCGTGAAGCAGACAGTGCCGCCGGAAAGGATTGATCTCGAACGGAACGGACAGCCCGTGACTGTCCTCGACCAGATTGCGCTCCAGATCGACAGTCAGCTGGTAGCCTGGTCGCTCCTTTGCGCGCGCGATGATCTGGTTGACGGTCTCCTCGGGTAAGGTGACCGGCAGGATGCCGTTCTGGAAGCAGTTGTTGTAAAAGATGTCGGCGAACGACGGGGCGATGATCGCCCGAAAGCCATAGTCCAGGAGTGCCCAGGGAGCGTGCTCCCGGGACGAGCCACAGCCAAAATTGCGCCCGGCGGCCAGGATCGTCGCGCCGCGATAACCCGGGTGATTCAGTTCAAAGTCCGGATTAGGCTGGCCGTCCGGGAGGTAGCGCCAATCAAAGAACAGGAATTGCCCGAAACCGGTGCGCTCGACCCGTTTCAGGAACTGCTTCGGGATGATCTGGTCAGTATCGACGTTTACCCGATCGAGCGGGGCAACGATGCCGGTGAGGCGGATGAAAGGCTCCATGGGGTTCAATCCTCGAAGTCCCAGTCTCGGATATCCACGAAGTGGCCGGCGATCGCCGCGGCGGCCGCCATAACCGGGCTGACCAGGTGGGTCCGACCACCCTTGCCCTGCCGTCCCTCGAAGTTGCGATTCGAGGTCGAGGCGCAGCGCTCGCCCGGGCGAAGGATGTCTGGATTCATTCCCAGGCACATGGAACAGCCCGCCTCGCGCCACTCGAATCCAGCTTCCTGGAAGATCCGGTCGAGCCCTTCTGCCTCGGCCTGGCGCTTGACTGTTGTCGAACCGGGGACAACCATGGCGCGAACGCGCGGATGGACCTTTCGCCCCCGGACTACCCTGGCGGCGGCGCGGAGATCCTCGATGCGGCTGTTGGTGCACGATCCCAGAAAAACCCGATCAATGGGAATATCCTGGATCGCCGTGCCGGGAGTCAACCCCATGTACTCGAGCGCACGCTCGGCGGCACGCCGGTCAGCCGGGTCGCTGAACGACGACGGATCGGGAACGCGGCCGGTGACCGGCACGACCATGCCCGGATTGGTTCCCCAGGTCACGAACGGGGCGAGAGAGCTCGCCTCGATCTCCACGACGCGATCGAAGTGGGCACCAGGATCGGTGGGCAGGGTCTGCCAGACCGCGAGAGCCCGCTCGAAGTCGGCACCCCGCGGAGCGCATGGTCTTCCTTCGAGATAGGCGAAGGTCGTATCATCCGGTGCGACCATGCCCGCTCGGGCGCCGGCCTCGATGGACATATTGCAGATGGTCATCCGCCCTTCCATGGATAAGGAGCGGATCGCCTCGCCGGTATACTCGACGGCATAGCCGGTAGCCCCCGCCGTGCCAATCGTCCCGATGATTCCGAGAATCACGTCCTTCGCGGTCACGCCGCGCGGCAGCCGGCCATTGACGCGGATCTCCATCGTCTTTGGGCGGGTCTGGAGGAGGCATTGGGTGGCCAGGACGTGCTCGACCTCAGATGTCCCGATGCCAAAAGCGAGCGCGCCAAAGGCCCCGTGGGTCGACGTGTGGCTGTCGCCGCAGACGATCGTCATGCCTGGCTGGGTGAGGCCGAGCTCCGGCCCGATGATGTGCACGATCCCTTGACGCGGGCTGTGGAGGTCGAAGAGCGGGATGCCGAACTCCGCACAGTTGCGCGCCAGGACCTCCATCTGACGACGCGAGATCTCATCGGTGACCGGCAGCGAGCGTGCCCAGGTCGGGACGTTGTGGTCCATTGTGGCGATGGTCAGATCGGGACGCCGAACCCGCCGACCGCTCAGCCGGAGGCCGTCAAAGGCCTGGGGCGAGGTGACCTCATGGACGAGGTGGAGGTCAATATAGAGTAGCGCCGGCTCTCCTGGCGCCTCGCGCACAACGTGGGAATCCCAGATCTTTTCAAACATCGTCCGGGCAGACATCCGTGGTCATCCTCGCAGTGTTGGTGCTTGGCGCGGCGCGTATACCGCGTCGGTCAGACTGCCAGGCGGTACCGGCAGGCCTGTTCCTCATTCTACCGGATTCTCGTCCGTCCGAAAAGGAGGCACTAGTCGGACGGCCGCGACAGTGCAGGCCGATATCGGTCGGCTGGACGGTCAGGACCGGTCAGGCCTATACTTTGTGCTGAGGAAGCCCCGCTGAGGAGGCGGAAGATCATCGAGGGCGAAGGGGCGCGCCCGCGCGGCGCGCGGTTCACTGCGGCTATCTCCAGCCTGATTGGCGATCGCCCGGGCCAGAGTACGGACGACCAGGGACTGTCACTGGCACCCCATCCATCCCATCAGGGATGCCTCCCGATCGGGACGCACAGAGTGCGGTTCGCGTCGGTCGCGCGGATCCTGGCCCTGCTGCTCTTTCTCATGGTCGCAGTGGGTGCGCTCTGGTGGTTCCTGGCAGACCGTCCAGCTTCATCCGATCTGCCCGCTGTGGGTACGCTTGCCCCGGATTTCACCCTGGATGATGTGGCCGGGCGCGCCGTGACGCTCTCTGCGTATCGTGGGAAAACAGTTATTCTCAACTTCTGGGCGACCTGGTGTCCGCCCTGTCGCGCTGAGATGCCGGCGATCAACGCCGCGGCGCGGAGATATCCGAATGTCGTTGTCCTGGCGGTTGATCTCGAAGAGGGTCCGGCCCTCGTCAGGCCGTACGCGCAGGAGTTGGGGCTAATCTTCACTCCCGTTCTCGATACGACCGGTCGGGTCACCGCGCTGTATCACGTGAGCTCACTGCCGAGCTCTTTCTTCATTGGTCCGGATGGCCGCATCCGGGCAGTCCACGTGGGGGCGATGGATGAGCGGACGATCGAGATGAATATTGGTCGTGCCTCCGGAGTCCCCTCCGGTGGAATCGTCAGGGGGGGACGAGAGCCCTCATAAGCGCAGCGCCGCGCGAGTCAGTGCCCTGGTGGGGCACGAACAGGGAGGGGGTATGAGCGCGGTTCATCTTAACTACATTGATGGGCAGTGGTGCCCGGCGGAGAATGGGGAGACGTTCGACAGCATTGACCCGGCGACGGGCGACAGCGTGGGAACTGTGGTACGCTCGACGCCGAGCGATGTTGCCGCAGCATGCCGGGCGGCCGCACGAGCCTTCGATCGCTGGCGGCTGATGCCCGCTCCTCGGCGAGCCGAGATTCTCTTCCGCGCGGGTGAGATTTTGATTCGCCGCAAGGAGGAGTTCGCGCGTCTCATGACGCGGGAGATGGGCAAGGTTCTCCAGGAGTCGCGGGGTGACGTCCAGGAAGCGATCGACATGGCATTCTATATGGCGGGTGAGGGCCGTCGTTCGTTCGGGCAGACGACACCCTCCGAACTGCCAGACAAGTTCGCCATGTCGGTCCGTGCCCCGCTTGGTGTTGTCGCGGCGATCACCCCATGGAATTTCCCCCTCGCCATCCCGGCCTGGAAGATCTTCCCGGCCCTCGTGCTGGGGAATACCGTTGTCTACAAGCCGTCGTCGGAGACGGCCGTCACCTCCAGCATGATCGTGCATGTCCTCGAGGAGGCCGGTCTGCCGCCGGGGGTGCTGAATCTCGTGCACGGTCCGGGCGCATCCGTCGGGACAGCTCTGGCCCGTCAGGATGAGGTCGTGCTGGTGTCCTTTACCGGCTCGACCGAGGTCGGACGCCAGCTCACGATTGATCTGGCGCCGCAGATGAAGCGCCTTTCCCTCGAGATGGGAGGGAAAAACGCGATCATCGTGCTGGACGACGCCGACCTGGACCTGGCGGTCGATGGGATCGTCTGGAGCGCGTTTGGAACGAGCGGTCAGCGGTGCACGGCGGCAAGTCGGGTCATCGTGCAGCGGCGGGTGCACGATGCGTTGGTGCAGAAGCTGGTCAATCGCACGCGGCAGCTGCGCCTGGGGAACGGTCTCGACCCGGACGTTGACGTGGGGCCGGTGATTAACCGCGCCCAGCTCGAGAAGATTGACCGGTACGTGCGCATCGGCGTGCAGGAAGGGGCGCGGATCCTGACCGGCGGCCGCATTGCGACCGGCGGGGGGCTGGAACGGGGCTTTTTCTACGAGCCCACGATTTTTGACGGCGCGACGCCCGCCATGCGCATCGCCCAGGAGGAGATCTTCGGGCCGGTGACCGCGGTGATCACCGTCGATTCGCTCGAAGAGGCGATCGCCGTCAACAATACTGTTGCGTACGGACTGTCGAGCGCGATCTACACGCGCGATGTGAATCGGGCATTCACCGCCATGCGCGAGCTGACGACCGGCCTTGTCTATGTGAACGCTGGGACCATCGGCGCGGAGATTCACCTGCCGTTCGGCGGGACCCGGGCGACGGGCAACGGTCATCGGGAGGCTGGGACGGCAGCGCTGGACGTGTTCTCCGAATGGAAAACGATCTTTGTCGACTATTCCGGGCGGCTCCAGCGTGCCCAGATTGACCTCGGGTGAGATGGCAGCCAGAGATGACGCAGCCGGTCAGGGGCTGCTGCGCAGGTACGGGGTAAAGAGGGCCTGTCGGGCGGCGTTGACCGTGCGCCAGTCTGACGTCAGCACGCTGCCGGTGTCGGTACTGCCCGGATTCAGGGCCCAGGTGATAAAGCCGAGGTGATGATAGTCCAGATAGGACAGGAGGGCGCGCTGCCAGGTGCCGCCGGTGTCATAGCCCGTCTCGGGTGCTCCCATCTCCCCGACAACAACCGGGGCCAGGCCATGCTCGACGATGAACCCCCAGTGAGTGTTCCAGATGCCGGGCAGGTTACTGGGGAAATCAGGCGTGAAGAACCAGGGCTGGGGATAGACAGACGGGCCGTATTCGTGCGGACTGTAGACCAGCCGTCCGGGAATGGCGAGATGGATCGCGGCGCGCGCTACGCCGCGGAGTTCGCCCCCGTACCAGTAGTCCTGGCCGCCGTCGCGGCCGATCCCCTGAACGAAGATGAGGAGGCGCGGGTTGACGGCAAGGATGGCGTTACCGGCGCGGGTCGCGGCGCGGTGCCAGTCGGTACGCGGATCGCCAGCCGCCCAGGTCGCGCCGTAGGGCTCGTTCTGAAGGTCGAACCCGACCACGGTATCGTTGCCCGCGTAGCGGCGCGCCAGACGCTGCCAGTCGGTGATCCACTGCTCTTCGCTGTAGGTATCGTCAAACCAGAGCGGAGGCACCGACCACGGCGCGATCCGGTGGTGATCCAGGATCACCTTGAGCCCGAGGCGGCCGCAGGCGGCGATAATGTGATCGAGGATCTCGAGACCGGTCAGGCCGCGCAGATCGGGATTGAGACGGTCGTCGATGTTGGTTGGATGGAAGTCCGGCTGAATAGAGGCACTGCTGAACGGGATGCGGATGACATTATAGCCGAGTGCCTTGACGATGCTCAGGATGGTTCGGTAGCCTTGGCGGTCGAGGCCCTGCGGGGCGCCGCCTCCCAGCTCCATGCCCGACCAGGCAACGCCCGCAATGCGAATCGGTCGACCGGTTCGATCCACGATATAGACGCCGCAGGTATGCCAGTAATCGAGGAGACGACCATTCGGACCGCGGGCCGGCGCCAGCCCAGCCGGATCAGCGGCACAGGGGGGAGGGGGAGGCAGCCGGGGTGCCACCGCCGGTGGGGATGGTACCGAACGCGGATGATCCCCTGCTGTGCCAAGCAGGATAAGCATAAACAGAACGACGGGGAGCCAGCCGGGGAAGCGGGGCAGAAACGGAAAAGCCAGATGGGGCTCTGTCCGGCCGTGCCATCCTGTATCCATGTGCACTCGCCTTACTGCGAAGGCCCGCGGACACGGATTGCGCAGGGGGCGTGCCATCGGCGCGCAGGCCCATCGTCTCTGGTCCGGGATTCAGTCCGGTCTGTCGAATGCGGATTGGCGCGGCAGGATGAGGTAAATCAAGGCCGTCGGGGATCAGCCGGCGGTCCGGAGGATGCATGCTGAGGCGGTCACGCTACCTGGGCTTCGTGATAACCGGCGCGTTCATCGCGCTCCTGGCGTGGAAGATCGACCTCCACGAGCTGGAGGTAGCGCTTGTCCGTGCCAACTACCTGTTCATCGGGCCGATTGTCGGCTGTATCTGCGCGAGCTATCTCCTCCGAACGCTGCGCTGGAAGAGGATCCTGGGGCCGGTTCGGACGCTGTCATTCCGGACGCTGGTGTCGGTCGTGTTCATCGGCTTCATGGCCAACAATATCCTGCCGGCGCGGATGGGCGAGCTGGTGCGGGCGTATGCTCTTGGCCAGAAGACCGGCCTGAGCAAGAGCCTGGGCCTGGCGACGATTCTGGTCGAGCGGCTGTGTGATGGGCTGACGCTTGTGCTCGTGCTCGGGGTGATTGCCCTGGCGATGCCGTTACCATCGCTTGTTCGGGAGGTTGGGATTGTCGCTAGCCTCGTCTTTTTTGCCGCGGGCGCTGGAATAGTGCTGGTCCTGGCCGGCGGTGACCGTGTCCGTTGCCTACTCGTCCGGGCATCCCAATCACTGCCCGAACGCCTTTCCCGTCCGATCGAGCGTAAGGCAGACGCATTCATTGCGGGCCTGCGCACTGTCCAGGGAGGGCGCCAGCTCGCGGTCATCGCCGGATGGTCAATTCTGGTCTGGTCGGTCGAGGCGGCAACCTACCTGCTTGTTCTCAGGAGCTTTGGTCCTCCACGGCTGCATGGTCCTCCTGTGCTGGCGGCCCTCCTGATGATGGCGATGGTCAATCTTGGCACGCTGATCCCCTCGGCTCCCGGTTACGTGGGAGCCTATCAGTTCTTTGGCGTGCTGGCGCTCGGGGCCGTTGGTGTTCCGGGCGGGGTAGCCCTAGCGATCGCGATTGTCGCTCATGCCGCACAGTGGGTAACTGTTACGGTGATCGGACTGCTCTGCATGGCACGGGAGAGCATGACCGTGAGCGTGGCCCCCGACGGGGCCATGGCAGACATTCCGTCTGGCTCCGCCGGGCGCTGGCGGTAGGGAGCGCGGGATGCGACGATACTGGCGCCTTGGCGTCGGGGTGCTCGTGAGCCTTTTCTTTCTGCTCTGGGCGGCGCGGCTCGCCGGCAGCTTTCGCGGCATGGTTGCGGCGCTGGGCGAAGCCAACTACTGGTTCCTCCTTCCGGCGCTGATCGCCTACTTCGCTGGCGTCTGGCTTCGAGCGATGCGCTGGCACGTTCTCCTGCGCCCAGTGCGCGCGGTTCCCCCGCGGCGGCTGTTCCCGGTGGTTGTGATCGGCTACATGGCAAATGACGTCCTTCCGGCGCGGCTTGGCGAGCTGGTCCGCGCGTATATCCTGGGTGATCAGGAGGGGGTGGCGAAGACAACAACCCTTGGTACCATCGTGATCGAGCGACTGTTCGATGGGCTTGCCCTGCTCGTCTTTGCTGGCGGCGTGGGGCTGAGCGTGCCACTGGATCCCCAGGTCGCTGGCGTCGTGCGCCTGGCCGCGGCGGTGTTCCTGGCAGCGCTGGCGGCAGCGGTGGCACTCGGCGCGGTGCGAACCCGGGCCGCGCGGGCGGTTGAGCTGGCCGAGCGATGGCTCCCACCATCCGTGCGCGGGCGCCTGTCCGCTCTGACGATCCGCTTCCTCGAGGGACTGGGGTGCTTGCAAAGCGGCCGCCTGATCATCGCGGTGGCCGCGCTATCGCTTGGCGCATGGCTGTGCGAAGCGGCGATGTACTGGATCCTGTCGCTGGGGTTTGGCCTTGGGCTCGGCTTTCCGTCCTATCTGCTGACCACGGCAATTGCGAATCTCGGAGCGATGGTGCCGGCTGCGCCGGGGTATATCGGCACCTTCGACCTGGGCGCGCTCGCGAGCTTGCGCCTCTTCGGGGCGGATCCCGCCCGGGCGGCTGGCTTCGTAGTAGTCCTCCACCTGGCGCTGCTCCTGCCGGTGTCGGTCCTGGGCTTTTACTATCTCTGGAGGTTTCAACTGTCGCTTCGGATGCTTGGTCAGCGCATGTCCGCCGCGAGGGCCGATGACCTGTCCGTGCCGACTTCCTGAGAACGCCGGCCTGATCCAGGACGATGGTGAGCAAAGAGTAGACAGATTAGTGAGGGAGCTATGACCGAACCGAACCTGCACATCGGCGTGCTTGGCGGCGGTGCCCTCGGGCTGTCGGCTGCCTATCGGCTGGCCCGGCGTGGTGTCCGGGTAACGGTGCTGGAGAAAGAGGATATTGTTGGGGGGCTGGCGGCATCCTTTCCCGTCGGGAATGTCTACCTCGAGAAGTTTTACCACCACCTGTTTCGTTCGGACCGGGTCATAACTGCGCTGATCCACGAGCTGGGTCTGGGAGATCGCCTGGTGTGGCGAAAGGCGCGCACTGCCAACCTGATCAATGGTCGGATCTATCCGATGGATCCGCTTCGCCTGCTCACGCTGCCGGTGCTGCCGGTGAGCGATCGCTTGCGCCTCTGCCTGGGAATGGCCTACCTCAAGCTCTGCTCGGACTACCATCGCTTCGAGGGTCAGCTGGCGATCGATTGGATCCAGCGGTGGATGGGGAAGCGGACGTATGAGGTGATCTGGCGGCCGCTCTTCGAATCAAAGTTCGGCGAGCACTACACCCGGGTCGCAATGCCGTGGTTCTGGTCGCGGGTTCACTGTCGAAGCCTTTCCCTGGGGTACCTGCGCGGTGGTTTCCACCAGCTCTACGTGGCGCTGCTCGAGCGCATCAAGGCTCTCGGGGGCACGGTGCGAACTGGCCAGACCGTCGAGCGGATCGAGGCGGCGCCGGGCGGCCGGGTTTGGGTCACGGTGAATGGCGCGGTCGAGGAGTTCGACCGGGTGGTGTGCACCCTGCCGACCCGCTTGTTTACCCGGTTGGCGGTGGGTCTTCCGCCCGACTACCGGAGTCGCTATGATTGGGGCGATTACCACGGCGCGCACTGCGTGATCCTGGCGCTTGATCGCCCCTTGACCGATGTCTACTGGCTGAGCATTAACGACCGGGGCTTCCCATTCCTGGTCCTGGTCGAGCACGGCAACTTCATGCCAGTTGAGGACTATGGGGGCCGCTGGCTGGTGTATCTGGGGAATTACCTTCCCAATACGGATCGTCGGTTCAGGATGACGCGCGACGAACTCCTGGACTGGTACCTGCCGTACCTTGCTCGCATCAACCCGGCGTTCGACCGATCATGGGTCAAGGAGGCGTGGGTCTTCCAGGCGCCATTTGCCCAGCCGATTGTCACGGTTGATTACCACGCGCATATTCCACCGCACGAGACGCCGATCCCAGGGGTGTTCCTGGCGAATATGTTCCAGGTCTATCCGCAGGATCGGGGACAGAACTACAGTATCGAGCTGGCCTATCGGGTCGCGGATCTCGCCCTCACTCGCCCGACGGCCGTGCTCGCGAAGGCAGGGTAGGAGAGATGGCCAATATCTGCATTGTTGGCACGGGCTACGTGGGGCTGACAACCGGAGCGTGCTTCGCCGATCTGGGGAATCGGGTGATCTGCCTTGACATCGACCGTGAAAAGATCGCCAACCTGAAGCGCGGCATCTTGCCAATCTACGAGCCCGGGCTGGAAGAGATGGTAAGCCGGAACCGGGAGGCCGGCCGCCTCTTCTTCACCGATAGCTATGATGAAGGCCTGGCGGAGGCTGAGTTCGCTTTCATTGCGGTCGATACGCCGCCCGATCTTGATGGAGGCGCGGACCTGCTGCACCTCCGGGAAGCGGCGGCGTCGATCGCCCGAGCGATGCGCCGTCCCCTGATCGTGGTCAACAAGAGCACGGTGCCCGTGGGGGCTGGTGATCTGGTCGCGGATATCATTGCCCGCCAGCGGGTGGTGGATGTTCCGTTCAGCGTGGTCTCGAATCCGGAGTTTCTGCGCGAGGGGACGGCGATTCATGACTGTCTGAATCCGGACCGCATTATCCTTGGGGCAACCGATCGCGCGGCCGCCGAACGGGTCGCTCGCCTCTACCAGGCGCTGAAGGCACCGATTCTGATCACCGACCTGCATACGGCCGAGATGATCAAGTACGCGTCGAACTCGTTCCTGGCGACGAAGATTTCATTCATCAATGAGATCGCCGCGATCTGCGAGAAGCTGGGTGCGGATGTGAAGGTAGTGGCCCAGGGAATGGGGCTGGATCGGCGCATCGGGCCGGCCTTTCTCGAGGCCGGTCTGGGGTGGGGAGGGTCGTGCTTTCCGAAAGATGTCCGTGCCCTGGAATACATGGCCGCGGCGAACGGGTGCCACCCCCAGTTGCTTCGAGCAGTGATGGATATCAATCGCGACCAGCGCCGGCGCCTCGTCCAGAAGCTCCGGGAGGCTCTGGGTGGATCAGTCGCGGATTGCCGGATCGGCATCCTGGGGCTGTCCTTCAAGCCTAACACCGACGATCTCCGCGATGCCCCGTCGCTGACGATTATCCGTCAGCTCCTCAACGAGGGGGCACAGGTGCGAGCATACGATCCGGTCGCGATGCGGCAGGCCGAGAAGATCCTGACCGGGGTGCATTTCGGCCCAACGCCGTACGCGATCGCGGACGGGGCCGATGCCCTGGTGATTGTGACGGAGTGGAACGAGTTCAAAGAACTCGATCTGGTGCGGATTCGGGATTGCATGGCTCGCCCCGTTATTGTAGACGGCCGCAATGTCTATGACCCTGCCCTGATGGCTGAGCTCGGATTTACCTACCTTTCGATTGGAAGGCCGCCAGTGAAGCCGGCTGCAGTCCAGCCGGCCCGGGCCGCCTCGTGAGATGACGACGACTCCGCGCCCGGAGCGGCCGGCCGGAGATGACGGCTCGCTTCGCGTTCGACCGCTGACGCCGTCCGATCTGCCGTCCTTTCTCGATCTCATCACGGCGCTGGCTGAGTACGAGCATCTGCCGCCGCCGGATGCGGCCGCTCGGGAGCGGTTGATCCGTGATGCGCAGGCCAAGCCGCCGCGCTTCCACACTCTGGTTGCCGAGCGCCGCGGCCGACTGGTTGGCTACGCGGTGTTCTTCGCCACCTACTCCACCTTCCTGGCAAAGCCTACCCTGTATATCGAGGACCTCTTCGTTCTGCCGAGCGAACGCCGCACCGGAGTCGGGCGCGCGCTAGTGAGAGCGCTGGTGCGCGAAGCGATCCGGTGGGAGTGCGGACGCATTGAATGGCAGGTGCTGACCTGGAACGAACCGGCGATCGCGTTCTACGAGTCGCTCGGCGCACGCCGCTTGGATGAGTGGCGGACCTACCGCCTGACGGCCGATCAGTTCGCTCCCCTTGCCTTTCCGGTAGGGCTGACGAAGTGAGGCGGCCCCGACCGCCGGGGGCAATCTCGACTGAAGATCGTGCGGGCGGATGATCCTGCCGGTCAGGGGGGCGGGAAGAACGGGAAGAGCTGGCGCAGCTCGTCCTCGGATGGCTGGGCGCCGTACTCGCAGATCTCAAAGGCCTCCGCGTACTGGATCTCCGCGGCGCGGCTCGCGCCATACCAGCGGGCCAGAACAGCGCGAAAGCGGTCAGCAACGCTGGCAAAGCGTGCGCGGTAGCGGTCGGCCAGCCAGGCTCGGCGTGCCGCGGGATCGGCTGGGACTGTCTCCAGCTGGCCGGCGTTGTATGGAAGCCACTCGTATACCTGGGAGACGTGGCAGTCCAGCGCAGCAAGCTTGCGATCAATCACCGGTCCCACGTCGACTGCGACGTCCGGGGTGAACGGATAGGGGTGGCGGAAGCGGTCACTGACGTATGCGATGACCGGATTCCGCGGGAGATGGTCGGTCAGGGCAACGATGTTGGGGACGGTGACCATGTAGGCAGCGTCCTGAACGAGGATCGCGGTATAGCGGTGATCTGGGTGGTAGTCATTCGGGCGCGGCGTCAGGATGAGGTCAGGCTGGAACTCGCGGATGATGCGGATAACCTGCCGCCGATTGGGTAGAGAGGGTTCGAGCTCGCCGTCATGGTTGTCGAGCACCTGGTACTCGACGAGCCCGAGGACCCGGGCGACGGCCTGGGCTTCCGCGAAGCGGCGGCGGGCAAGCTCGACCCCGCCGATCTCGTGGTGGCCAGCATCCCCATTGGTCAGCGAAACGAACTTCACGCGGTGCCCGAGCTGGCTGTACAGGGCGGCGACGCCGCCGGCTGAGAAGTCTGGATCGTCGGGATGCGCGCCGAAGACAAGGATATTGAGCGGACGCGGCTGGCTCACGGGCCCCTCCCGGTGCGAGAAAGTGCATCGGTGGCATTCTAACAGTCGCTGTACGGCGTGCCAACGCCCTCCTCCCCGCGGCCTGTGTTACCATTGGATCGCTATCGCAAGATGCCGAGGGCACCGCCGTGCAGCCGGCCGGTGCAGCGGGATGGGCCGGGGTGGTCAGTAGTCTATCGGGAAGGGGAGTGAAGGCATGAATATCTGCCTGGTAGGATATGGATCTATCGCACGCGCCCACGTCCAGGCGCTGGCCGGGGAGAAGGATGTCGTCCTGCGGACGGTCATGGGACGTCTGGCCGAGCCAGCCGCTGAGTTCGCACGGGAGTTCGGCTTCCAGCGGTCTACGACAGACCTCGATGATGCACTCGATGACCCGGCGCTTGATGCGGTGATCATTGCTTCCCCAACCGATCTTCACGCCGCGCAGGCCGAACGCGCCCTTCAGGCTGGCAAGCACGTGCTGGTCGAGATTCCCCTCGCCACCAGTCTCGCCGAGGCCGATGCCCTCGATGCGCTCGCGCGGGCGCATGGGCTCTGCCTGATGGTCTGCCACACTCAACGCTACTATCCGCCGCTCGTCGAAGCCCGCCGCTGGATTGCCGAGGGACGCCTCCAGGCGTACCACGTCCTGGCTCGCTATGCCTTCCTGCGGCGAGAGAACGTGAACTGGGCTGGCCGCCGTCGGAGCTGGACGGACAACCTCCTCTGGCACCACGGCTGTCACGCCGTGGATACGGTGCTCTGGCTTCTCGGCGTCCAGCAGGTCGCGGTCCAGAGCCAGGTGGCGCCGCCGAGCCATCACCTGAATATCCCGATGGACCTGGACATCCTCATGCGAACACCCGCCGATCAGCTCATCGCGGTGAGCATGTCGTACCACGCGATGCTGAAATACAATGAATATCTGCTGATCGGTGAGGAGACAACGCTCCTGGCAACGGACAGCCGTCTGGTGGGGCCATCCGGCCCGATCCTGGAGGCAAGCACGTTCGCACCGGGCGATGGGCCTATTGCCCGCCAGGATCGGGAATTCCTGGCAGCGATCCGCGAAGGGCGCGAGCCGGCCATCAGTGCACGATCGGTTCGGCCGGCGATGGCCGTGCTCCAGGCGGTGCAGGACCAGATCGGAGCGCAGTCGGATGCGCGTCCTCTGCATTGATGTCGGCACCGGGACCCAGGATATCCTGCTCTTCGACAGCGAGCAGGAGCTGGAGAACTGCATTCAGCTTATTCTGCCGTCACCAACGCGGCTCGTCGCGGAGCAGGTCCGTCGGGCCACGGCCCGCGGACGATCGGTCCTGCTCGAGGGGCGGACGATGGGGGGAGGACCGTGCGCCTGGGCGGTGGAGGAGCACATTCGAAAGGGATTGACGGCTTACGCGACCCCCGATGCCGCGCGGACCTTCGATGACGAGCTCCCGAAGGTCGAGCGGATGGGCGTTCGGATCGTGTCCGAGGATGAGGCGGCACGCCTGGTCGGGGTCGAGCGCATCGCCATGCACGATCTCGATCTTCCGTCAATTACAGCAGTCCTCGAGCGCTTCGGCGTCGAGCCGCGCTTCGATGCGATCGCCGTGGCCGTCTTTGATCACGGCAACGCGCCGCCCGGCGTGAGCGACCGCGCGTTCCGCTTCGAGTACATCGCCGAGGTCGTCCGGACGAACGATCTGACCGCATTCGCGTACCTGCGGGAGGCGATTCCGGAGCGGCTCACGCGGATGCGGGCAGTGGCGGCAGACGCGCCGCCCGAGATCCCGGTCCTGGTGATGGATACTGGCCCGGCGGCGGTGGTCGGGGCGCTCGAGGATCTGCATCTGCGGCAGATCCCGCGGGCGCTGGTGGCGAATCTCGGCAACTTTCACACGCTAGCGTTTCACCTTGCCGAGGGACGGGTCGTTGGTCTATTCGAGCACCACACGGGCCTGCTATCGCGCGAGAAGCTCGAGGGGTATCTCGATCAGCTTGCCGCGGGCACGATCTCGAATGAAGTGGTCTTCGCGGATATGGGCCACGGCGCGCTGGTAATCGAGCCGGTGCACGAGCGCCCGACCTTCCTTGGCGTCACCGGGCCGCGCCGCGGTCTTCTCACCGGATCCCGCTATCATCCTTACCTGGCCGTTCCGCACGGGCACATGATGCTGGCCGGCTGCTATGGCCTCCTGCGTGCCCTGGCGGCGCACCGCCCTGACCTGGCGCCGGCGATCGAAGCCCGCCTGGGCCCGCGCGCCTCCTGATCGCCTCTCTCGGGCCGGGCCTTCTCGCAATGGCTCAAATAGCGATCGGCACAACCCGATCGATCGCCATTGCGGCGAAGAGCAACGCCAGGTAGAGGTTCGAGTAGTTGAAGAGTTGCCGCGCGCGTGCGTTTGATCTCTCCCGCACTAGGCGGACGGCGTAGTAGATCAGCCCTCCACCAAGCGCGAGCGCCGACGGCAGGTAGATGAAGCCAAGCGTCCGGCTGCTGGCGGCGAGCATGGTCACCGCGACCAGCAGGATAGAGTACAGGAGAATCTGCCGTCGGGTCTCGTCCTCTCCCACGACGAGCGGTAGCATTGGCACCCGGGCCTGCGCGTAATCCTGAGTGGTCAGGAGCGAGAGGGCCCAGAAGTGGGGCGGGGTCCAGAAGAAGATAACGGCGAACAGGTACAGCGGCAGAAGATCAATCCGGCCGGTCACCGCGGCCCAGCCGACGACCGGCGGGAGCGAGCCGGCCGCTCCCCCGATGACGATGTTCTGCGGGGTCGATCGCTTCAGAAGACGCGTATAGATCAGGACGTAGAACAGAAGACCGGCAAGGGCGAGGAGCGCGCTCAGCGTGTTGGTAAATGTATTCAGGACGATAAAGGAGAGCCCCCCGAGCAGCATTCCGAAGAGGAGGGCGTTCTCCGGGTCGATCCGCCCGCGAGGAAGCGCGCGCCGCCGGGTGCGCCGCATCAGGCTGTCGATATCGCGGTCGAGGTAGCAGTTGATGGCATTGGCGCCGCCCGCCGCCGCCGCTCCGCCTATGAGCGTAGCCAGGGCGATGCCCAGAGGCGGCAGTCCGCGTGCGGCCATAACCATGCCGCCAAGGGTCGTGATTAAGAG
>Ga0070738_10002183_pt1 | contig 31866 bp, 27 predicted proteins | sample Coa_R2_2_FD_66446 | JGI IMG/M metagenome (GOLD analysis project Ga0070738, IMG submission 66446) | Surface soil microbial communities from Centralia Pennsylvania, which are recovering from an underground coalmine fire - Coalmine... | ecosystem: Environmental > Terrestrial > Soil > Unclassified ...
CAGGAAGTTGAGCGCAGTTTCGAGAGTTATGATCCCTCGCGCGATCCATCGATGCGGCCCACGGCTTTCCAAGCTTATGTCCGCATCATGATCGGCTGTGACAAGTTTTGCACCTACTGCATCGTGCCGAGCGTGCGCGGCCCAGAGCAGAGCCGGCCTCCCGAACACATCGCCGCCGAGGTGCGCCAGCTCGCCGCCGAAGGCTGCAAGGAAGTTACTTTGCTCGGCCAGACCGTGAACAGCTACGAATACAAGTACGCCGACGGCCGCCGCGAACGTCTGAGCGATCTACTGCTGCGCATTCACGACACGCCGGGAATCGAGCGCATCAAATTCATCACCAACTTCCCGCGCGACATGAGCGATGATCTGCTCGATGCCGTCCGCGGTTTGCCGAAAGTATGCGAATATCTGCACGTCCCCGCGCAATCGGGCTGTAACGAAATCCTCAAGCGCATGAAACGGCTTTACACGGTCGAATACTATCGTGAAATGTTGCATCGCTGCCGCGAGCGTGTGCCGAACGTGGCCATCAGCAGCGATTTCATCGTCGGTTTCTGCGGTGAAAACGAGGCGTCGTTTCAAAAAACCTGCGAACTGGTACATGAATCCGGCTTCAAGAATAGTTTCATTTTCAAATACAGCCCGCGTCCGGGGACCAAGGCCGACGAACTGTTTGTCGATGATGTGCCGGAGGAGATAAAGAAGCGCCGCAATAATGACCTTTTGGCGATCCAAAATCGCATCAGCCTCGCCGACCATCGCAGCCGCATTGGACAGACGGTCGAAGTGTTGGTTGAGGGAGCGAGCAAAACCGCGCTCAAGCACGAGATGGGACCGGGACCCAAGCAACTGACCGGCCGCACGATGACCGATCACATCGTAGTTTTCGAGGGCAACGAACGGCTGATCGGTCAGATCGTGCAAGTCCATGTCGAAGAAGCGACGGCGTTCACCTTGTTCGGCACCGTGGTCACGGGTGAGCAGGTCGGTGTTTCTGGCGTAGCGACGCCGTTCGCTATTCCTGAGGTCGTTCACCAAACATCGTCAAGGAATCGGCTGGAATTGCCGCTGGTTTGAGGTTAGGGTAACAGGGATGCTCAGGAAATGGAGGATGTCATGGGGATAGACGTGAACGGGCCGCGTTCTTCGATAACGGTGCAACTGCCGTCGGAACTAATCGAGGAGATCCACGCTCTAGCGCGGGAGAAACACGTACCGGTCGACGACGTGGTGATGGAGGCATGTCTCGAGTATACGGAACCGTATTTCTGGGAGCGTGACTTCAAGGAGTGGCGGAAAGAAAACCCTAACGCACCGCTGCACGAGTTCGGCATCGATGGCGATGAGATCCTACCTTCCGGGCCAACCAAGGATTAGCACGGATGAAACGCGGCCAAGTATGGTGGGCGCATCTGGATGAGCCGGCGGGTCGTCGTCCTGTGTTGATTCTTTCGCGCGACGCGATGCCGCCTGGCCATGGTGAGATCACCGTCGCATATTTAACCTCCAAGATAAGAAATCGGCCGGTCGAAGTATTGTTGACTCGCGCGGATGGTGTTCGCAAAACTTGTGTAGTCAATCTGGATACCATCAACACAATACCCAAGAGCTGTCTGCAATACCTCATGTGTACTCTCTCCCCAGCCAAGATGGACGAGGTAAAGAAGGCGATCATCGAAGCGCTGGATCTGAAATGACCGTGGCTTCCTCTCCTGTGCGACCATGACATGCAACTGGAACAACTGCGGAATTGCGTCGATTCACTGATGGGGGCGCGTTCGCTGCTGCGGACCTGGCATTTGCGCGATCCCGAACGCGGCTGGCGGAACCTTTCCGGCTTGGCCGACTCGCTGTCGCTGGACGGCCTGCGCGAGCTTTGTACGCCGCTGGGACGGCTGCTGCCGCGCTGTCCCGATCCGGACATGGCCCTGAACAACCTCGAACGCTTCCTCGCCAACCCGGCCGCCGTCGCGCAACTCCCCATCCTCTTGGAAAACCGCGCTCGACTGCTGGAAATCCTGCTCCACCTGTTCAGCACGAGCCAGACATTCAGCGATCTTTTGAGTCTTCATTCGGATTATCTTGATATGCTCCGCGTGCCGCTGCGCCGCAGTCCCAGCAAAGACGAACTCCAAGAACAACTGCAAGCCGAGATCGATGCCGCCTTCGAGGATTCGGCAGTTTTGCGGGCCTTCCGCCGTTTTCGGCAGCGGCAAATGTTGCGCATCGGCACCAACGACATCATCCGCGATCGGCCGCTGGATGAAATCACGCGTGACATTTCCCACGTCGCAGATGTTGCCATCGAGGTTGCCTTGAACGTTGCGGTACGTCAGGTCGGAAAGCGCTTCGGCCGACCCTGTACCGAGGACGGTAGGTCAGTGGATTGCGTTGTGTTGGCATTCGGGAAGCACGGCGGCGAGGAGCTGAATTATTCCAGCGACATCGACTTGATGTTCGTCTATTCCGAGGAAGGCGCGACACGAGGTAAGCGGATCACCAGCGTCGGCAACGACGAATTCTTCGCTCGCGTCGTCACCGAGGTAGTGCGGCTCTTATCCGCTCACACCGACCGCGGCCACGCCTTTCGAGTCGATCTCCGCCTGCGTCCGGAAGGATATCGCGGTCCCTTGGCCCGTTCGCTGGCCAGCACGCTGGCGTACTATGATTCGATGGGCCGCACCTGGGAACGCCAAGCGCTCATCAAGGTCCGTCCCGTCGCCGGCGATCTGGAGCTGGGCCAGCGCTTTTTGCAAGCGATCGAACCATTTGTCTACCGCAAATATCTTTCTTTTGCCGAAATCAACGAAATTAAGGTGATCAAAAGGCGGATTGAACAGAAGGCTATTCAGAGCGCCCCTCCTCCCGCCGTCTCAATTGACGGGAGAGGGAAAGGGTGGGGGGAAGTCAAAACCGGCCGAGGCGGCATTCGCGACATCGAATTCACGATCCAGTTTCTGCAATTGCTCAACGGCGGCGATCTGCCCGAGCTGCGGCAGCGAAACACCTTGCTCGGCCTGTCCGCATTGGAGCGCGTCGGTTGCTTGACCGATCAGGAATATCGCGTCCTTGAAGATGCCTATCGCTTTCTTCGTAAGGTCGAGCACCGCCTGCAACTGCTTTTTGATCTGCAAACGCACCGCTTGCCCGAAGGCGAAGAGGAGCTTCGCAAACTCGCGCTGCGCATGGGCTATCCGGGCCGCGATCCGGATCCTCTCACCGCGTTCTTGCGTGATTACCAGGAGAAAACAGAGCTGACAAGGCGCATTCTCGATCATTTGCTGCACGAGACCTTCGCCGGCGATGCCGAGGGGGCAGAACCGGAGTCCGATCTTATTCTCGATACCAATCCCGATCCGGAAACGATTCGCTCTGTGCTGGGGCGCTATCCCTTCCGCGACGTGCAGGGAGCGTATCACAACCTCGCGCAGCTGGCTCAGGAGACGGTACCTTTTTTGTCCACGCGACGGTGTCGTCATTTTCTCGCCAGCATCGCGCCCGCGCTGCTCCGGGCCGTCGCCGATACGCCTGATCCCGACATGGCCCTGGTCAATCTCGAAAAAGTTACGAACTCGCTCGGCGCGAAAACGGTCCTGTGGGAGCTGTTCAGCTTCAATCCGCCGAGCTTGAAACTCTACGTCGATCTGTGCGCCTGGAGCCAATTTCTGTCGGAAATCCTCATCAACAACCCCGGCATGATCGACGAGCTGCTGGACAGTCTGGTGCTCAATCAGCCGCGAAGCATCGAGGAATTGCGAAGAGAATTAGCCGATTTATGCAAGGGCGCCGCCGATCTGGAGCCGATCCTGCACAGTTTTCAGGATAAGGAACTACTGCGCATCGGCGTCCGCGACATTCTCCACAAGGATTCCATTCGAGAAACGACCGCAGCCCTGAGCGACCTGGCTGAAGTTCTGCTGGAGCAGATCGCCTCTCGCCAATACGCTCCGTTAATCAAGCGCTACGGCGTGCCGATTCTAAGTGAAGGAGAACGCGCCGGGCAACCGAGCCGTTTCGCCATCCTGGCCTTGGGCAAGCTCGGCGGCCAAGAGATGAACTACCATAGCGATCTCGATTTGATGATGGTCTACGAGGGCGACGGCCGCACGCAGCCGACGCCTGGATCCACACGCTTCGATCGCTACGATCTGACTGACAATTATCACTTTTTCACTGAGTTAGCCCAACATATCATCAAAGCGGCAAGTTATCAGGGGCCGATGGGCCGATTGTACGCCGTCGATATGCGGCTTCGGCCGACTGGCAAGTCGGGGAGCCTCGTTATACCGCTGTGCGAGTTTCGCCGCTATTTCATCACGCAGCAGGACAGCACTTCTCATCCTGAAGGCGGAGCACAGCTGTGGGAGCGCCAGGCGTTGACGCGCGCCCGCATCGTTCATGGCGATCCCGCGTTTGGTCAGGAAGTGATGGCCGCCGTTGTTGAGGGAGCGTATGGATTGGAGTGGCGTCCGGATATCGTCGCGGAAATCCAAGCCATGCGCGAACGTTTGCAAGCGAGCCGGCCGTCGAGCAACCTCAAACGCGGACCCGGAGGACTTGCCGATGTCGAATTCCTCGTGCAGCTGTTGCAGATTAAATACGGCGGCGACCTTCCCTCCCTGCGACGACCGAACACCTGGCAGGCGCTCGATGCGCTGCGCCAAGCCGAGATACTGGGCGAGGAGGAGGAAGCGGATCTAATGGCCGCCTATGATTTCCTCTTGCGCGTGCAAAATCGCCTGCGCATTGTCCACAATCGCACCATCGACGAACTGCCCGAGACGCCGGACGAACTCGACAAGCTAGGACGCCGTCTCGGCTACGAAACCGGAGAAGGCTTCTTCGCCGAGCTAAAACAACATCGGACCCGGACGCGCGATTTGTTCTTGCAAATTCTGGAGCGCGAGGAAGAAAGTCTTGCCCGCCCGCAGCACGAGCAAAGCTAGTTTCTTCGCTTGCTAGTACCGCGGGCGATTTTTTGTCCGCTCGTTCTTTGGCGACGCGATAATTTCGCGTAGATTGACGGAGTGTGGTCTGTGTCACTCAGGGATGTCGCCATGATCTCTCTCCGCGATGCACTCGAATCCGCCCTCGTCGAAAGCCCCGATGATTTGGCGACGCACTACGCCTATGCCGACTATCTTCAAGAAAAGGGCGATCCGCGCGGCGAATTCATCCAACTCCAGCTCGCTTTGGAAGATCCACATCGAACCGAATCGGAGCAGCGAAAGTTGCGGGCACGCGCCGATGTCTTGCAGCAGGCTTTTCAGCGTGAATGGCTTGGCGTCCTGGCCGATGAATTGCTCGGCACCATCGAGGGACACATGGAACATTGGAGCTTGAGCGATCGGCCTTACGAAATTCGCTTTTATCGCGGCTGGCTCGACCGAATCGTTCGAAGCGCCGGCAATAACCGTTACAGCGACCTGGCGCGGTTGATGTGTCAATCACCCGAGACTCGACTGCTTCGTTCGCTGGTTCTCGAATACGATGAGGGAGCAATGGAGCAACTCGCCCATTCTCCCTTCCTCAGCAATCTGCGGGTGTTCCAAGTCGGATCCCGTTTCGGTGATGCAGAGAACCTGGAACGGCCTTTTCACTTCATAGCCAATTTCGTTGCCAAACTTCCTCGACTGGAACAACTGTACGTATTTACGAGAGGCGGGTTGAGTTATAATCTGTTTAGTTTGTCCAATTTGACGGCTCTCCATACACTCCAAATCGCTCGCTTGGATCGGCAGAACCTGTTGAGCTATCTAGCCTCTAATCCAGCCTTGGGTAACCTGGCTCATTTATGGCTGCGCTCCCAAGCGGCACGGCCATCGTTTGTCGATCTCGCCGGCGTACGCGCCATCTTACAATCGCCGCATTTGCGCAGCCTAACACATCTTCATTTGCATTGTTCCGACCTTGGTGATGTTGGCTGCACCGAAATTGTCACCTCCGGTATACTTAAACGCCTCAAGGTATTAGATCTGCGCTATGGCGAAATCACCGATGCTGGCGCTCGAATCCTCGCTGACTCCCCCGATCTTAGGCGGCTGGAACTGCTCGACATCGATCACAATGCTTTATCGCAACTCGGCATCGACGCGCTGCGCCGCGTCCTTGGTCCCGCTTTCCGCGGCGATAATCAGCAATCCGGTGAGGAGTTGGCGCAGCGGCAATATCTGTACGAAGAGGATTTCGCGTAACTCGTCCGGAACCCTTGATTAAAAGTATCCTTGACGGTGGATGAACCAGACCACCGAGGCAAGGATCGCGAAAAGGATGAACAGCGGCACGGCGACAAAGACGATGGCAGGGATCAAGTTGGAGCCTCCCGTCCTGCCGTTGTAGGCATAGCCGCATTCGGGACAGCGAACGTGCGTGAAGAGCGCTGGACCGTAGAAGCTCCCCCAAAAAGTCCACACCACCCGCTTAGCTCCCGTCGCGCCGCAACTTGGGCATGGCTTGTACTTGGAACGCCTGGGTCCGCGATCCTCCTCTTCATCGTCATCCAGGATTGCTTTGCAATGGCTGCATCCGCGAGCCGTCATGGCAACGGGTTCGCCGCATTCCGGACAGGGCCGCGTCGTGATGTTTTTTTTCTTCGCTTTACTGGAAGCCGGCGGTTCGGCCGTGATCGCATCGTCGCCAACTTCCTCGAGCATCACGACCTCTTCCGCTGGAACCGCGACAACCTTCCCGCAACGGGGGCATTTGATTTTCTTGCCGGCCATATCATCGCGCAGGCGCAACGATGTCTGGCAACCGGGGCAGTCCATCTTTGTCGGCATGATCGCACGCGCCTCCCATGACTCTTGTAGAAGTAAGCGGCGGTGAGAAGAAGATTCGTTGATTCTATCAATCGCTCCACTATGTTGAAAACGGCGGTTTGAAAGGCGGCGCGGAATTGGAGATGTGCTTCGGCGAATCGCAAGGAGAGGAAGGAGTCCATAATGTTCCGAATGGTATGTGTTGGCTGGCTGCTGCTCTCCTTGGCAACTTTCGGCCACGGCCGGCAACCTAAAAGCCCCAAGAAAGACGACCAAACTAAATCCAAACTCGATGATAGCTTGCGACAGGAACTGCTCGCAATGGTCAAGGAGGATCAGGACGCGCGCAAGGAAATCATCAAAACCTCTTCTCCGTCTGAGTCTGTACTTCACAAGCTCGCTAACATCGATCGCAAGAACACAGCCCGTCTGAAGAAGATAATTGAGAAACACGGTTGGCCGGGCAAGAGCTTGGTCGGCGAGGACGGAGCGCACGCCGCCTGGCTGCTTGTGCAGCATGCCGATAGGGACCGCGAATTTCAGAAGCGATGCCTGACATTGCTGGAAGGCGCTGTGAAAGCGCGAGAGGCGACGACAACGGATCTCGCTTACCTAACCGATCGCGTCCTCGTCGGCCAGAACAAGAATCAAATGTACGGCACCCAGTTTCGGTTGGTAGACGGCAAGATGGAGCCGTATCCCATCGCGGACGAGAAGAACGTGGAGCGCCGGCGCAAAGAGGTTGGCTTGCCCAGCTTGGCAGAATATCGAAAAATGATCGAAGAGATGTACAAACCCAAAGCGAAAGGAAAGTGACCGCTTGAAAGTGAGCAGCCAATGACCAGCTGCGGGCGGCAGCTGGTAGTGCTCAATACGATCCGCAGTCTAGGTCTTCCTTTTGAGCTGGTAGCCTTTTCCCCGCACATGCTGGACATCGTCCATCTGTCCCAACATGGACCAGACGACGTCCCTGAATTTGGTGCTGTTGGTTTTGTAACCCGACTTGAGGACGCGATCGGCCAACTCGCTGCCGGAGAGCGGCTTGCGGCTGCTCTTAAGGACATTCAAGATGGCTTCCCGTAAGGGCGGGGTCTTCCCTTGCTGTACAGGCTGTACAGGCTTGGCGGAAGGCTGAGGCTTGCTCGGCTTCTCCACAGCTTTCCGCTGCTCCTTCTGCGCCGGCTGGACGGGCTTGGTTTTCGTGCCACCGCTACCGTTGGTCGAAGTGGGCAGGACGTAGCCGGCCTGACCAGACGCACGCTGCACTATCCCGTTTTTCTTCAAGTCTTGGAGCCGGGCCTCAAAAGGCTTGATCGGATCATTGCTCACCGGCTGGAAGCCGCGCCGACGCGCCTCCTCGCTCAGTTGCCGTGCCGTCATGGGCTTGCCGGCCTCGCGGAGCATCGTCACGATCAACTCTCCCAGCTTCGGCCGGTCCTTCGGCGGCTTTTTCGGAGCCGGAGGGGCAGCTGCCTTTCGCTGTTCCGGTGCCGCAGGCGCGCCTACCGACAAGGCCGCAAGCTCGGTCTCCACTTGCTGGAGCTGGTTCTGGAGCTCCTTTTTGCGCCGCATCAGCGCGGCGACGTGGTCCTTGCGGGATTCCAACTCTTCTCTCAAAGCTTTCAGTTCCCGTTCCCGTTGGGCAATCTGTTGGTGGAGATCGTCTAAAGAGATGGCAGGCATGGCAGTGTTAGACTCTATAACAATCAAGAGGACAACGAAACTACTCTTTTTAAGGTATATTATCCCGACCTACCAAGTTTCAAGGGCATCCCGGCTGGCACATCACCAAAAACGTTCGGAAAATTCGGGTAGTAAGGGCAGTGCGGAAGATAAACCGGGGCAAGGGATCGTTGGGAATGAATTTCGGCTCGGTCCTTTCCGATGGATCCAAGTGGTTGAATCCCAGCGCTAGTACTTGATCCGAGGCAGCAATGAATCCATCAAGACGAGAAGCGGAGCTGGCGAGACTGCAATGGCGTCAGCGGGAACTCCGGCGCGAGCTGACCCGCGTGGAACGGCAGATCGTACAGGCTGAGCGGCGGGTACACGCGGCCGAGAAGCGGTACACGAGCCTGGCCAGAAGCTCGCGGCAAGCTGCCTAAGCGGGTCCATCCTCCCTTGGGGCGTGAGCGGGACGCCGCGCTGGAAAAACCCGACCAACAACCTAAAACGAGTGAAAGGGTTTTTCGGTGAATGCAGCCGGGCCAACCACCCGGGGAGTGGACAAAGCTGATATGGCCGAGCGTTACGATGTGTTAGTTATTGGGGCAGGTCCGGGCGGTTACGTGGCGGCCATCCGTGCGGCGCAGCTCGGGATGAGTGTTGCCTGCATCGATAAACGCGCCACGTTGGGCGGCACCTGCCTCAACATCGGCTGTATCCCAAGCAAAGCGCTGCTCGATTCCAGCGAGTTGTTTGTCCAGGCCCAAACGCATCTGGAGAAGCACGGCATCCATGCCGGCCCGCCTCGTCTCGATCTTTCCGCCATGCTTGCCCGTAAGGACCGCGTCGTCAAAGGCCTGACCGACGGCGTCGCCTACCTCTTCAAGAAGAACAAGATCACCTCATACGTTGGCTCGGGCCGGCTGATGGGCGAAGGGAAGGTCGCCGTCAAAAGTGCCAACGCCGAGGAGATCATTCTCGAAGCTGGCTCCATCGTGCTGGCCACCGGCAGCGAACCTGCCACTTTGCCCTCGCTGCCCTTCGACGGCACTGCGATCGTCAGCTCTACCGAAGCGCTGGCGTTTGAGCGCGTGCCTCAATCGCTCATCGTGGTCGGCGGAGGCTACATCGGCCTTGAACTGGGGTCGGTATGGGCCAGGCTGGGCGCGAAGGTGACGGTGCTTGAGTTTTTGCCGCGTGTTCTACCCCTTAGCGATGGTGAAGTCGCCGCCCAGCTGCATCGCTCACTCGTGAAGCAGGGGTTGGCGTTTCACCTGGAGACCAAGGTCACGGGCGCCGGCACGCAGGGCGGTCAAGTCATCGTCGATGCGCAGCACAACGGCAAAGATGTGCGTTTCCAAGGCGACAAAGTGCTGGTAGCCATCGGCCGTCGCCCCTTTACGAAGGGATTGGGGCTGGATGAAGTCGGGGTCAAGACTGAGGAGCGAAGCGGCCGGCTGATTGTGGATGAGAGTTTTGAGACGAATGTGAAGGGCATTTTCGCGATCGGCGATCTCATTACGGGGCCAATGCTCGCACACAAAGCCGAGGAGGACGGCATCGCCTGTGTCGAGCGCTTGGCCGGCATGAAGACTCATGTTAACTACGATACGGTGCCGAGCGTAGTCTACACGTGGCCGGAACTCGCCAGTGTTGGGCTGACCGAAGAACAGATAAAGGCTAGCGGGCGCGAGTATCGCGTCGGCAAATTCCCGTTCACTGCCAATCCGCGCGCCCGCTGCATGGATGAGACCGACGGAATTGTAAAGATCCTCGCCGATGCGCAAACGGATCGTCTGTTGGGCGTCCACATTCTTGGCCCGCGCGCTTCAGAATTGATTGCCGAGTGCGTCACCGTGATGGAGTTCGCCGGCAGCGCCGAGGACATTGCTCGAATCTGCCATGCACATCCAACGCTGTCCGAAGCCGTGCGCGAAGCGGCGTTGGCGGTTGGCAAACGGGCGATTCATATTTAGATTTATCGTTTCGCGCGAGACGAACACGCGCGAAACGATAAATCAGCTTGGCTTACCTCCCGCCCTTCTGTTGAGAAAACTGGAACTGTGGTCCTTTCAGCTCCTTGAGGTTCTTTTTCTGTTCCTCACTCAGCACGCCGTTTGCCTTCGCTTCGATGTCCTTGACAAATTCCTCATGCTTCCTCTGGGCTTCCTCGCGCGTAGCTCCAGGGTTCCGCATCAGCTCCTGCTGCTTCTTGCCCGCTTCCTTGAAAATGTCATCCAGTTTTTTCTTTTGCTCGTCGTTCAGCTTCAGCTCTTTTTGCAGCGTCGGATCCACAAGAGCACCGATACCCTGCAACTGCCACTCGATTTGCCTGTAACGCTTCATTTGTCCAGCGTCGAGGACTCCGGCAACGGCTTTATCGCCCTCCTGACTAATCTCATGGAATTTCTTCTGTTGTTCCTCGGGAGTCATCCGTTGCAACTTGGCGAAGTCGTCCTTGTACTTGTCCATCACTTTGCCGATAGCATCCTTGAGCTTGTTGATCTGCTCGTCGCTCAGTTTCAGTTCTTTCTGAACATCGGGATTGGAAAGAACGGGTCCAAGAACGCTCGGTTGCGGCGGCTGTCGTCCCTGCTGCCCCAGGGCGGCGCTCGTCAGCCCCAAGGCCAAGCACAGTGTCAATGTTCCCTTCAATGTTCGAGCCATTGTCACCTCCACTTGTTGGGTTCATTCGGGGGCGAGACGGGCGTCAAACAAAACATCCGGTCATGATATTGCAAATCCAACACCAGACCATGTGCCGTCGGGAGAAAAAGCCCTTCTCGCGAGGCCGCAGTGCCAGCAACGCCACCGCTTGCTGGAGCTGCGGCCTGGCGAGAGAGGTTACAGCGGCCCCGTACCCGTTAGGTAGCCGCTGAACAGGCTATACAAAAGGACAGAAAGAACGAGGAGCGTGAAAAGGACGTACATATAATCGCGTTGCAAGGCGAAGGCGGCCACGGAGAAGATCACGCGCGTCACCGGCGTGGCGATGAGAAGGAGCAAACCGAGCATGATAAGACCGAGGGAACGCAGCGAAGCTGCTTCACGCAAGATGTGAACCGGGCTGCGCAATTCCTCCGGCTCAAACCGATCCAGACGCGGATGGGGTTGCCGACCGTCACGCATCAGATATAGCACCCCTCCCAGGAGAACCACGAGGGCGGAAGCGATCACACCGATCCGCAGTAGATTGCCGATGACCGCTTCAACGCGTTCATCGCTGGGGCCGGATTGACGGTGCTGCTCGGACATCTCACAATCTCCCTGTGAAACCCTTGTAAATCATCTGGAGTGCCAGGGCCAAAATCACCACGCTAAAGACCCGCCGCAAAACGCGCGTCTGGGCAAACATCAGAACCTGGGCGCCGAGCAGCGATCCGGCCAGGACGCCGAGCATGACTGGCATGGTCAATGCAGGGTTGATAAAGCCATTGTGCAAGTAGACGCCGGCGGTTGCGGCGGCAGTGACGCCAATCATGAAATTGCTCGTCGTCGTGGACACTTTGAACGGAATGCGCATGGCCTGGTCCATGGCCAATACCTTAAGAGCGCCGGAGCCGATGCCTAGCAGTCCCGACAGACAGCCGGCTATATACATCAAGACGAAGCCCAAGGGCACGCGATGGACATGATAGGATAGCCTGCCTTCCGGAGTGGGATAGGAGCTGTCCAGCCGCAGCCGGGTTGCCAGCCGATCAGGTTTCTCCGTGCCGTGCTGGCGCGGTCGCTGCCGGAATGATAAGTACGCGGACATCAGAAGGACGAACCCAAAGATAATAGAGAGTGCTTCAGGTTTAATAATCTTCACAAGGTACGCACCGGTTAACGCACCGAGGGTAGTGGCGATTTCCAGGAACATACCGATGCGAATGTTGGAATAACCTTCCTTGACGTAGGATGCCGCCGCCCCGGACGAGGTTGCGATGACGGATACCAGCGAAGCCCCAATCGCATAATGAATGTCCACACCGAGGAGGACTAATAGGGGCACGATTACGACACCGCCGCCGAGTCCCGTGAGCGCACCCAAGAAGCCGGCTGCCAAGGCGCCCACGGCGATCAGCCCTGTGAATTCAAGCACGTTCACGGCAGACGTTTCTCCCGTTTTACTCTGCCTTCCTCACGGACCCTTCACTGGCGCTCCGGGCTTGTGAGGAAGCACCTACGAAGGCGCATCCATCTCTCCGCGGGCGCGGCGTGCTTCTTCCAGCGGCACCAGAGCGCTATCGCGCCACGACGACCTGTCCTCAATCGGCTCGATATGGACGGTAACTTCCAAGTCCGGCAGCACGCCGCGTACCGACTCCTCGATCCGGCCGGTCAGCGTGTGGGCTTCTTGAACGGAGAGCTTTCCCGGCACAAGCAGATGAAAATCGACGAAACGCCGGCGTCCAGCCCGGCGCGTTCGCAGGGCGTGATAATCCATGTTTGGGCCAAGGTATCGCTCAATCGCAGAGCGCACGGCGGATTGCTCTTGTTGCGGCAAGGCGTGATCCATCAATCCGTCAAAGGAGCGGCGGATGAGGTCGAACCCGGTCCAGAGTATGTTCGCGGCCACCACCAGGGCGATCAGCGGATCGAGCATCAGTACGCCGGTCAGCCACACTAGGCTTAACCCCAGCAGCACCGCGGCACTGGTCCAGACATCGGTGAGCAAGTGCCGGCCATCCGCTTCCAGGACGATAGAGCCGTGCCGGCGTCCAGCGCGGAGAAGGACGACCGCGGTGATACCGTTGATGATTGAGGCGACCAGAGAGATGCCTAAGCCGAGTCCGAGGGGTTGCAGGGGCTGGGGAGAAATCAGTCGCTGCACGGCGTACCACGCGATGCCCGCGGCAGCGGCCACGATAAGTACTCCCTCCAGCCCGCTGGAAAAGAACTCGATTTTTTCGTGTCCATAAGTGTGCGACTCATCCACTGGCCGGGCGGCGTAGCGCAGCGAAAAATAGGCCGTTACGGCTGCCGCCACGTTTACCAACGACTCCACGGCATCGGAAAACAAGCCGACGGAGCCGGTCAGGATATAGGCCACGGACTTGAGGGCGAGCGTTACCAAGGCGGCGACAATGGAGAGCAGAATGGGATACTTCAACCGGGCTTCAACAACCATGCACGGCGTCCGAGTAACAAAGGGTCCGTCTGGGAGCGATGCCAGCCTCGCTATTGTACGAGGCGGGGCCACCCTCTCCTACATATCCAGCAAATCAGACGCCGGAGGGAGCCAATCGGTTAGTGCGGCTGTGTCGATGCTGCGGACAACGCGCGTCGGCCTTCTTCTAAACGAGGCAACAATCAATTGAGAAATGCCTTCTACGCGGAGAATGGCGGGGTCGTTCGGAGCGTACCTAACGCCGGCCGCGGTTCCGGGCTGGAGCGAGTGGAGCAGTGAGCCGAAAAGAAAGAGTGCAACGATGCTGCTCGATCCCCGGCGCGCACGACCCACCCGTGCGAACCGTTCTGACCGTTCCGAGGTTCCCAAAAGGAGAAACTTGATGGCACACGTCCCGCTCCCATTCCGGGGAGTCGCCGTCCTATTGCTTGCCGCATCGACGGTGTTCGGACAGTCGCCCGAACCCCCGGCTGATTTTGCTCTCGATTCCATCAGTCCCAACTCGCCGGATCTTCTCCGGCAATTTTCCAACGAAACGCACAACCCGCTCCTCAACCTGATGGTCGATGGCGAGTTGACTTCGTTCGAAGCCGCCCCGCCGAAGGAAGGCACGAAGATCAAGCCCACCCCGCAAACGCAATCAGAGTCGTCCGCGTCGGCGCCATCGGATGGCTGCGTACTCGATGGCTGCGCCGACGGAATCGAATGTCCGACCGTCCCGAACTTCTTACCTTTCGCCTGTTCCCCACCGCCGCCTTGTAACTGCCGCAAGTGCCTCCGCAATCGTTCCCGCGGGCATTGTGGCGGCAATGGCTGTAACGGAGGCTATGGCAACCCGTATCTTGGCTGGCCGGGCTGCCCCATATGCTTTTACGGCGCACCCTTGGTCCCCTGCGACGGTGGCTGCTGCAATCACTGGCGTGGGAAATGTTGGGGGCACAAATGCTGCGCGAAACAGGGGCAAGGTTGTCCTTACGGTTGGTCGGGATGCAACACAATGGGCGGCGACGGCTTCTGGGGTGGCGATTTCTGCGACGGCTGCATGCCGTTCACGGCTCCGCCGCCTGCACAGAAATGCCGTTGGTGCCAACGCAAGCAGGGCTGTGGCCATTCGGGGTACGGTTATCCGAACTGCGGATACGTTTTCGGCGGTTTCTGCGACGGCTGCTCGCCCTACGTGGCCCCGCCCCCGCCTCCGCAACAAAGCAAATGCCGTTGGTGCCAGCGCAAGTATAGCTCGTGCGGCTACGGTTATGGCGGTGGTTACGGCTATCAAGGCTGTGGTTATCCTGGATGGGATGGAGATGGGGACGGCTGCGGCAAACACCGCCACGGATTCGGCCTATTCCGTAACTGCCGCTGCTGCCAGAAGCAGCCTTACCCGAATTATGGGTGCTCGATGATGCCGTGCATGGATGGCGATATGTTCTTCGGCGAAGGTGCCTTCGGGGGCGATTTCTAACCAGCCCGAGCAATCAGGACATTTCGGTCATGGAAGAGCAGCGACAGGGCGTCCGATTGTCGGACGCCCTGTTTCTTTTGAGCGCTTTTAGTCCGAGACGATCGCCTCGATTGTCGCGGGAGCGTTGCCTTCCAGGCGGTTGTTCACGAACACATAGGCACGCTGGCGGACACGCTGAGCGCGATCCGCGAGCTGCCGCAGGGCGCCGCGCGTCGAGAGGTCCGGCTGCTGAATTTCCTGGTAGGGGGCGAGTTCCTTCACGGCCTGCTCGTAGGTGCGGCCTTTGGGTAACAAGGCCCGAGCAACCGAGAAGTCCGCGGTGAAGGCGTGCGCCAGCTTCATCTGGTCGGCAATGCGCGGCATTCGCGTCCATGCGTTGAAGACGTGCGCCACATTGTACCGGGCCAGGACCGCGAAGTAGTCCGGGATAAGATATTCCTTGTTGCGAATTTCGACTGCGTAGTTCCAACCCGCTGGCAATGCTTGGAGAAACCGCTCCATGCTTTCGAGAAAGTCGGCCATGCTGGGGAAATCCGCCGGGCCGAACGCGCCGAATTCGAACATCAGCACAGCGACATGCCCGCGGTGCGGCTCCAGCACTTGAGTGAAGGCACGATGAAAGTGCGCGGCATCAAGGAAGTGTTCATTCGGCCTCCCCGCGCGAGCGCCGTAGCGAGCGTGTCCCGGCCAATGCTTGACGGTGATTTCTTCGGGGACTTTCAGTCCAAAGCCAAAGCCCGCAGGCAGACCGTGGAATAGATTTGCCCAATATTCCGGGGTTGGAAATTGATAGAAACTGAAATCGCCGCCGACAACCGGGAACGTCTCGGCATACTCGCGCAGGCACTCGGCTTCGAACTTCTTGCGGGAAAACCTACCGCGAGTAAGGTAGCGCTCGCGTGAGTAAATTGAGTCGAGCCAGCCCTCGTATTTCCATGAACTCGTCCCGAGGTAGACCCCCCTCTCGGCGAGCGAACGCAGAGACGGCGCGAGCCGCGCTGCCAGCGGAGGAGTATCTTCGGAATCGAAAAGAGAACGACCCACGAACAACCTCAAGATTTCAGGGTTTTTCGTTGTCCAGCCAGTAGTCGATCCACCCGATCATCATCTCTTCCCATGTCTGATCGCCCCAATAAACAGCCTTTGTGGGATCGGGATTGTTGGGATTCTTCGCCGAATTGTCGAAGTGCGCGACGCAGTGCAATTTCGTTCCCTTCGGCATGGCCACGGGTTCGGCAAGCCGGTAAACGCTCTGCCAGCCAAAGTCGTAACGCGGCACGGAGAGGAGGATTTCTTTCTTATCGTCGGGATAAATGGCCTCGTAGAGAAAATCTTTGCCGCGTAGGTGCATGTGCGGCATGAAATGCAGCAAATGGGCATCCTGCTCGAAAACATGCTCCGACTCGATCTTGTAGTTCTCCACCCCGGCAGGAATGCGATCGAGGCGGCTGATGAAACGAGTGCTGTAGACAGGTAGGGTGAAGACGCGATGGCGCGGTGGTTTCTTGGCGAAGATCAGTGCCAGGGAGCTTTGGTCCTGCTGCGCCTTTCCATTGGGCGTGTAGTGCATTTGGAAGATAAGCCGCGCCCCGGCAGGAACCTTCTTGGCGAAACCGTCCGGTAGACTCAGCGGCATGTCGCCGGGTGCGGTGCCGCACAAGACGGCGCCCGGTGCGTCGGGATTGAAGAATTCTCCCTTACGCTGGATGAATATGACGATGTGATGGACCACGGCCGACGCGCCGGGGCGCGCTTCCGCACGCTGGATCCAACGGTCCTCGGTGAAGCCGGGATCAACCTTGAAGTACTGATAGGGAATGCCGCCCTTGGGCGCCTTGGCTGGCACATCGTAGGCGCGCGGCATCTCGACGACCAAATCTGGCTTGCCGATGCTCCAACCCTCCGGGAAGCGGCGCGGCGGAGGTAAATCCTTGTCGTCGCCGCGCGGCGTTCCGTGGTCGAGCCAAGCCAGCAGCGTGTCCCTGTCCTCTTGCGCTAGTCGGCGATCATTGCTGAATTTGCCGTAACGCGGATCGGCGTGCCAGGGCGGCATGCGTCCTTCACTCACGACCTCGCGGATGGTGTCCGACCACGCCAGTGCATCGTCGAACGTCAGCAGCGACATCGGGCCGATCTGTCCGGGACGATGGCACTCCTGGCAGCCTTTCTGCAAGATGCGGCTGATGTGCTTGGTGTAAGTGATGCGCCCCTCTGCCTTGGGTTTGGCCAGGCGGCCGATATGGCAACCGGACGCCTCCGTCCGCGGCACGGAGACCGCCTTGCCGGCCAAGATTTCATCAAGGGCGACGGCCAGATCGCGGCGTGTTGGCTTACCGGGCCGCGCGTAACCGATGCCGAACTGATCGTCGATGCGTCCCTGATAGCGGATGGTGCCCGAGGCATCCACGAGGAATACCTCCGGCGTGCGTCGAGCGCCGAACTGATCGGCGACCTTGTTGCCCACATCCTTGACGACCGGGAATGGGATGGCATACCGGCGAGCGTGGGCCGCGACGCGCTCTCGACCGTCTTGCGCGTTGGAGTTTATGCCGACAAAAGCCACGCCTTTGCTCTCGTATTTCTTGTGCAGTTCGCCCAGGACGGGAATGAATTGATTGCTGAGCGGGCATTCGACACCAAGGAAGATGAGAACCACGGCCTTGTGTTTGTCACGCAGGGCGGAAAGGGAGACGACATCCTGATCGCGAGGATCCTGGAGACGGAAGTCGGCAGCATTTCGTGTTTGAACCGGCGCGGGTTCGGCACTCGGACCGATGAGAGCGCACGGCAGGACGAGGGCGCCCATCAAGAAACATACGGAAACACAGCATTTCCACATGACGTAGTCTCCAGATCCGCGGCATCCAACAAACTTACAGATGAACGCATGAAATCAGACTGATAGGAACCTTCGCCACAGTCAGTATAGGCAGCCAATTCCAAGACCTGCCGATGTACTCGATTGGCGCCGTCGATCTTTGGCTTGGGTTCTTCGTTGCAAACGGAAGAGATTTCCTGGCTTACCAGCCCTTTGTTTAGCCGCGACGCGGAGCGAGGCGCGGGAGTTCTCCCGCGCCTCGCTCCGCGTCGCGGCTATCTGTAATACTACAATCCCGCGCGCAGCTTGATTTTCAACTCCATCTCCTTGTCTCCGCGTTTGATCAGGAGCGGAATCGAGGATCCCGCCTTCAAATGACTGGCGATCTCATATAAATCGGGGAGCGTATCCGTCCAGCGGCCGTCGATGGTCAGCAAACGATCGCCGGGCTTCAACCCGGCCTCCGCGGCGGCGCTGCCGGCAAGGACCAACTGAATGTCCACGCCCGCTTCGTCATCGTTAGCCTTCTTCCGCGCCGTCAGGCCCCACTGAGCAGCGGGCGAGATCACCTTTGCCGGCTGGTTGCCGGCGGTCATGAGTTGCAACAGCGTCGATTCCATCGAGCGCAGAACATTGTCCGGCTTGTACTGATTGGGTACTAGCGTCAGCTTCTCCGCCTGATAATCGATCGTCATTCGGTAGCGCGCGAAGAACGGGAAACCGACGATGCCGTAGAGCGGCCCGAGCTTTTCAGACATCAACTCAACCAGCGGATGGTCCATGACGATGGCAAACTGATTTGCGGCTTTCTCGCTGCCGACTTGCAACTCCTTTACCTTGACCTCGGCAATCGTGCCCAAGAGCGGGAACATCGATGTCGGCGCGCCCTTGAGCAGACCGGCTTCCTTTGCCAGCTTGTTGTTGAGCAAGTTAATAGGTGCGCCAGTATCAAAAATAACACGGTACGGACCTTTGCCATTGACCTTAATCATGACGGCCATGTGACCGCTCTTGAGTAATTCAAAGGGGATGACTATCGGCTTGGCGACCGGGGCCGCGCCGGCGACCCGAGGCTTCTCAATGGCTTTAATAGCCGGTTGATCGGCCAGTCCACAACTCCAGCCCACCAACAACAAGAGCACCGCCACTAGTCCAGGATACGCTTTCATATCACAAACCCTCCCCGAGCTTGACGGTGATTTCCCTTTTCTCTTTGCCGCGTTCCACGGTCAGCGTGATCTCCTCGCCGGGATTCTTCCGGGCGATGTAGCGTTGTACGTCGTCGGTGTCGAGGACGGATCGTCCCTGAATATGCGTGATACGATCGCCGACTTTCAACCCAGCCGTACCAGCCGGCCCATCGGCCAGAACAGCCTGGACGATGGGATTCTCGTCATCATCCTTCAGCTCGACTCCGAGGAAGCCGCGTATGCGAACCGGCGGGCTGGCCTGTGTGCCAAGCAAGCTACTGACTGTTTTCATCAAACTTCCCAGAAAATCGAGACCACCGGTCCCTCGGTTGCCACCCGCCGACAACGCTGCCTTCGGTTTATAGTCGAGCGGCGTCCAGGTCATCTTATCGCTCGTGAAATCGATCTCGATGCGATAGCGAGCCAAAATCTCGTAGCCGATCATGCCGTGTAGCTCAACGCCGGCCAGACCGAGCGCGTTCATACCCTCGATCTGCGGCGGCGTCTCGATGCGGCCTCGGGCCTTGTTCAGGACCACGCCGCCTTCAATTTCAAAACGGTCGAAGGTGCCCCAATCGTTCTTGCCCGGTCGAACGCCGAGCTTGCGGGCGACAGGCACAGCGACGAATAAAGCTGGCGCGCCGGTATCGATGATGAAGTTGTAGGGTCCCTTGCCGTTGATTTTGGCACGGACGAGGATGTGTTTGGGCTTAGTGAGTCGATACGGCACCTGAAACGATTTCGGCGCTTTCTTGGCTGGTTCTTCGGCCCGTATTGGCGGCGCCAAGATCAGCACCGTCAGCGTGGCACACGACCAAAGTATTTTCATGCGAAGCTCCCAGGTTGCACAGTCCAGAGGATGATGCGACGCCTCCGGGATTATACCAGAGGCCTGGTGGAAAAGTGTCAACAGTGCGGAGCGCCAGCAAGGGATGCTCTTGCTGGACCTGCGGGCAGGCAAGAATCCGTTTTGTCCGATGCTTGCTAAACGAGCGCGCGGCCAACAATCTCTTGCGCTTCGGCAACGATCGCCTGCAGGTGCTTGTCGTCTCTGAAGCTTTCGGCGTAGATCTTGTAGATGTTCTCAGTTCCCGATGGACGGGCCGCGAACCAGCCGCTGGCGGCGACAACTTTCAGACCACCGATGGGCGCATTGTTGCCGGGTGCTTTCGTCAGCTTGGCCGTGATCGACTCTCCCGCCAGCGTCGTCGCCGTCACCATTTCCGGCGATAGTTTTTTGAGAACTGCCTTCTGTTCCGGCGTAGCCGGGGCATCGATGCGTGTGTAGCAGGGTGCTCCAAACTTCGCGGTCAACTCGCGATAGTGCTCGCCGGGATCCTTGTCCGTTCGGGCCGTGATCTCGGCTGCCAACAGATCCATGATCGGGCCATCCTTATCGGTGGTCCAGACCGAGCCATCGCGACGCAGGAAACTGGCACCGGCGCTTTCCTCGCCGCCGAAACAAATCGAACCATCGAATAGCCCCGGCGCGAACCACTTGAAGCCGACCGGCACTTCCGAGAGTTTTCGCCCCAGATCCGTGACCACGCGGTCGATCATGCTACTGCTCACCAGCGTCTTGCCGACTGCCGCGTTCGCCGGCCAGTTCGGACGATGCGTTAGCAAGTAGCGGATCGCCACGGACAGGTAATGATTGGGGTTCATTAGTCCTGCCGATGGCGTGACGATGCCGTGGCGGTCGGAATCGGGATCGTTGCCGAAAGCGACCTGGTATTGGTCCTTTAAGCCCACCAGTTTCGCCATCGCGTAGGGGCTAGAGCAATCCATGCGAATCTTGCCGTCGTGATCGACCGTCATGAAGGCGAAACGCGGATCAACGACCGTATTGACCACGGTGATATTCAGACCGTATGTGTCCGCGATAGGACCCCAGTAATGCACGGTGGCGCCGCCGAGGGGATCGACGCCGAGCTTCAACCCCGCCGAACGAATTGCCTCCATGTCGATGACGTTGGCGAGATCCTTGACATAGGGCAAGACGAAATCGTCGGCGTGCGTCGTGTTCGCTTTGAGCGCGGATTCATAGGGGATACGCTTCACGTCCTTGTTGCCGGCGCGGAGGAGATTGTTGGCGCGGTCCTGTACCCAGTTGGTGATGTCGGTATCGGCAGGGCCACCGTTCGGCGGGTTGTATTTGAAGCCGCCATCTTCGGGTGGATTATGCGATGGTGTGATGACGATGCCGTCGGCCAAGTGGTCCGCTCGGCCCTTGTTGTAAACGAGGATAGCCCGCGAGATGACCGGCGTGGGCGTGAAACCATCCTCGCGTTGAATGATGCTTTCGACGCCGTTGGCGGCCAGAACCTCCAGCGCGGTGCGTTGGGCGGGACCGGAGACCGCGTGTGTATCCTTGCCCATGAACAGCGGACCATCGATGCGCTCTTGCCTGCGATAATCGCAGATGGCTTGCGTGATGGCGAGAATGTGGGCCTCGGTGAACGTGCCGTCCAGTGGGGTGCCCCGATGACCGCTCGTGCCGAAGCTGACCATCTGTGCCGGATCGTCCACTTTTGGTTTCCGCTGGTAATAATCGTGTTCCAGTCGGGAAACGTCGATGAGCAGGTTGGCTGGGGCGGGTTTGCCTGCGAGGGGATGTAATGCCATTTGGATGCCTCCGTTCAGCAACGTGTCCACGAAGCGTCGCTAACTACTGCGGTTCTACTGCACCGGACACGGCTTCGCCTTCCAGATCTCTTCCGCGTACTCGTGAATGCTGCGATCGCTGGAGAATTTGCCGGAATAGGCCACATTCAGGATCGCTTTATGGCTCCACGCGGAACGATCGCCGTACAGTTTGCCGATGCGCTCCTGCGTCTGGACGTAAGGGGTCAGGTCGGCGAGGTGCATGTAGAAGTCGCCTTTTGTCAGCAGCGTGTCATGGATGGGGGCGAAGATACCGCGCTCATCGCTGCTAAAATAATCCGTGAATATCAGGTCGAGCGCCTCGCGTGTCTCTGCTTCATGCTCATAGTGCCAGGAAGGGTTGTACCAGCTGCGGTTGTTGAGGACCTGTTCCGCCGTTAGGCCGAACAAGAAGAAATTGTCCTCGCCAGCCTCCTGAGCCATCTCGATGGTGGCGCCATCGCGAGTGCCTACGGTCAAGGCACCGTTCATCATGAATTTCATGTTGCTGGTGCCGCTGGCTTCGTAGCCGGCTGTCGAAATCTGCTCGGACACGTCGCTGGCCGGGATGAGTCGTTCCGCCAGCGTTACGTTGTAGTCCGGCAGAAACAGCACCTTCAATCGGCCCTTGACCGCGGGATCGCTGTCGATGACGGCGGCGACATTATTGATGAGCTTGATGATGAGCTTCGCAAAGTAATAGGCCGGTGCCGCCTTGCCGGCGAAGAAAAAGGTGCGCGAGGGGGTATCATACTGAGGATTGCGGCGGAGGCGATTGTATAGAACGAGAATGTGCAGCACGTTCAGCAGCTGTCGCTTGTACTCGTGGATGCGCTTGACCTGACTGTCGAAGATCGTATCGGGATCGATTTGCTGGCCGGTGGCGCTTTTTACCCAATCGGCGAAGCGGCCCTTGAGCGCGCGGCTGGCCTTGCGAAAGCCGACCTGGAAGGAGCTATCATCGGCCAAAGGCGCGAGACGGCGCAGCTGGCTGAGATCGGTAATCCAGCCGTCGCCGATGGCTTCGGTGATGTGCTGGGCTAGCTCGGGATTGGCCAAGAGCAGCCAGCGCCGCGGCGTGACACCGTTGGTCTTGTTGTTGAAACGCTCCGGATACATTTCCGCGAAATCTTTGACGGTGTGCGTCCGCAATAGCTGCGAATGGATGGCGGAGACGCCGTTGGTGCTGTGTGTTCCGACGATGGCCAGATGGGCCATGCGCACTTGCTTGGACTCGCCATCACCGTCGAATAAGCTCATGCGTTCGGCCCGCTCCTCGTCGCGCGGGTAACGCGCCCGCACGTCATCGAGAAAGCGGCGATTGATCTCGTAAAGGATCTCCAGATGACGCGGCAAGATGGTCTCGAAGAAGCCGACTGGCCATTTCTCCAGAGCTTCGGGCAGCAACGTGTGATTGGTGTAAGCGAGCGTACGGCAGGTCAAGTCCCAGGCATCGTCCCAGCCGAGCCTCGCTTGGTCGAGGAGAATTCGCATCAATTCGGTGACGGCGAGGGCGGGGTGAGTGTCGTTAAGCTGGATGGCGACCTTATCGGGCAGGGCGTGCCAGTCGTTTTCGCGGCGGCGAAAGCGCGCCACGATGTCGGCCAGCGAGCAAGCGACCAGGAAGTATTCCTGACCGAAGCGGAGCGCTCGGCCGGCCCGCGTCGAGTCGTCGGGATAGAGAACACGCGTGATCGTCTCGGCAGCCAGCTTGTCCAACATGGCCTCGACAAAATCACCGCGGCTGAATTCGCCAAAATCGAAGACGTTGCGTGACGACGCCTCCCAGAGCCGCAGTGTGTTGATCGTTTGTCCGCCGTAGCCGACTACGGGACGATCGCAGGGGATCCCGAGGGTTACATAAGGATGATTGCGCAGCGGTTGCAGGGTGCCGCCGGCCAGGGCGAAGGAGCATCCCATCGTGACCTCGACGCTCTCGGAACGACGGATCACTTCCCAGGGGTCGGGATCACTCAGCCAATTATCGGGATGTTCGACCTGAGAGCCGTTGACGATGTCCTGGCGGAACATGCCGTACTGATAGCGAAGTCCGTAGCCGATCGCGGGGATCTGTAAGGTTGCCAGCGAATCGATGAAACAAGCGGCCAAGCGGCCGAGTCCGCCGTTGCCGAGGCCGGCGTCCGGCTCGTCCGCTGCGAGGTCCCGCCAATCCAACCCTTTGCCGCGCATGCGCTCGCGCACCAGCGGCTCAATCTGCAGATTGGTGATGTTGTTAGCCAGCGATCGGCCGATGAGGAACTCCATCGAAAGATAATAGATTTGTTTTGGATTCTGCTGGTCGTGTGTCTGCTGCGTCTTGAGCCAGCGCTGCGTGAGCAGATCGCGGACGGCGCTGGCGACGGCCTCGTACTGCTGGCGCGGATTGGCCGCCTCGGGAGCAATGACGTGATCGAAGACCAAATGCCTCTCGTACCAGGCACGGTCATTGCCGGAGAAATGAACGGGCCCACAGCCGTACTGCCGGGCCATCTTGTGCAACAATGTTGTATCCGCCATGTGGCCCTCATGTTGAACGCTGGATGATCATTTCTCAACGTGTCGATCATCATTCCACAATCGCAGGACCGGCTCCTGGAGATTATGTTCGTAACCCAGGATGCTCAGCGACGCGGTAGTCAATAAGAGGAGCCGACCGTCCGACGCCGGTATGCCGAGCCAGCGAGAAGCGAGAACACGCAGGAAATGGCCGTGCGAGAAGATGAGGACATCGCCGTTGATCGAACGTAGCCGTGTGATGACGCGATCGGCCCGTGCTCCGATCTCGTTAGGCGTCTCGCCGCTTGGACAGCCATCGCGGAACAAGAACCAGTCCGGCCGCTCTTTACGAATGTCCGCGGTGCGCTTGCCCTCGTAATCGCCGTAGTTCCACTCGACCAGATCCGGGTCTATCTCGACTTGCGATCCGAAACCGGAAAGTTCACAGGTCCGCCGCGCACGCTGCAAGGGACTGGTAAAAACCTTGACGAAGCGCGTGCCCCGCAGGCGTTCACCGAGGTTGCGAGCGTTCTGCTCGCCGTGTTCGGTAAGCGGGATGTCCGTGATGCCGGTGTGCTGACCGGACAGTGACCATGCCGTTTCTCCGTGGCGGGCAAGGTAGATTCTTGGGAACGTATCGCTGCTCATGATGCATCTCTCCCAACTCCGGAAAGGTCCCCGTTAAGTATAAGGGGATTTGAAGGCGCAACAAGCAACAATACAGATTGAATCGCGGCAATGTTGACAAGCTTGCGTCGGACATTTCGCCTCGTTACGCTGGCGATTATGCAGAGAGTCAACGTCCGTTCGCAGTTGTTGCTGCCGTTGCTATTGTTGTTGGTGGGCGTGCTGGGGGTGAGCGTGTGGATGGCTTTTGCCGCCGCCAACCATGCCCGCCATCAGATCGAAACGCGCGTCCGCGACGTGGCCCACATCGTCAGTGAAGGCAAATTCCCGCTGGCTCCCACGGAGCAGAATCATGTCCTCCTCTGGGTCAAGCAGCTTTCCGGCGCAGATTATCTGCTCGTAAAAGAGAATGGCAAGCGAATCAGCACGCTTGAAGCCGAGCCGGAACGCTTGCCGCAGGAGAACGTGAGCGATGATTGGCGGACGCTGCGCCTGGGACCACCCATCCGCGCCGGCGACAATACCTACTTGTGCAGCGGAATCCGCCTCTTCCGCGGCGAACACCCCGGTGATTTGCTCTATATTTTCTATCCAGAACGTCTCTGGAGAGATGCGTTATGGCAGGCGGTTTGGCCATTTCTACTCCTGGGAGGATCCGTGGGGGTAGCGTCGTTGGCTTTGGCCGTCGGACTGGGGCAGGGCTTGAGCCGGCGCATCGGAGAGCTGGAACGGCGGACACGGCGGATCGCCGGTGGTGATTTCAGTCCCGTCCCGCTGCCGCGGCGCGATGACGAGATCCGCGATCTGGCGCGGTCCATCAACGAGATGGCCGAGCGGTTGGCCCAATTTCAAGAGACGACGCAGCGGAGCGAACGGCTTCGGCTGCTTGGCCAGGTCGGCGGAGGACTGGCCCATCAACTCCGCAACGGACTGACCGGCGTGCGCCTGGCCGTGCAGCTATTCATCCGCGAGAGCGCGGAGAACGCCGATACGTCGGCCCTGGATGTGGCTCTACGGCAGCTGACGCTCCTGGAGACGAACCTCAAACGCTTCCTTGATCTGGGCCGCGACGGCGATGGCCGGCGCGAGCGCTGTTCGCTGTCGGCGCTAGTGAACGAAGCCGCCGAACTGCTCCGGCCGCAGTGCCGTCACGCCGGTATCGAACTACGCTGGCTGCCGCCCAACGGCGAGCATCTCCTCATTGGCGATCCGGGTAGCCTAGGGCAGCTCATCCTCAACGTATTGGGCAATGCCATCGAGGCGGCGGGACCAAGCGGAGTCGTCGAAGTAAAGCTGAGCGAGGAAAAACGGTTAGCACCGCGCTCGTCAATCGTTTTCTTGGAGGTGCTCGATTCGGGACCGGGGCCGAAACCGGAGGTAGCGGATCGTATGTTTGAACCGTTCGTCACCGGCAGATCCGAAGGCGTGGGCCTTGGCTTGGCCGTGGCCCGCCAAGTCGCCGAGGGGCACGGCGGCAGCATCGGCTGGAGCCGACGGGACGGCTGGACCTGTTTCCGTATCGAGTTGCCGTTGGCGGACGAACTTGCGACGCTCTCAGCCGGGGGGTAGGATCGAGACGGGGCCAGAGTGTCGCGGACAGAGATTTGATGGTGAAACACATCCTAATTGTTGACGACGAGGAAGCAGTTTGCTGGTCGCTCCAACGCGCCCTGGGTCGCGAGGGCCATGCCGTCTCCGTGGCAGCTTCCGCCGAACAAGCTTTTCCTCTGCTGAATCGGCAAAGCCCCGATGTGCTCGTTCTCGATGTCCGCTTGCCGGGGATGGACGGACTGACGGCGCTGGCACGTTTTCGTGAACTTGCGCCAGACTTGCCGGTCATCATGGTGACGGCGTTTGGCGATCTCCCGACCGCGGTGCGCGCCGTGGAGGGCGGCGCTTTTGATTACCTGACCAAACCGTTTGATTTGCAGCAAGCGATCGAGTGCGTCCATCGCGCCCTGCAACGCCGTCCAGCGCCGGAGGCTGCGTCCGAATCCAACCCGAGCAGCGGACCCGAAGAGATCGCTGGCCGTAGTCCGGCGATGCAAAACGTTTTCAAGCGTATCGCCCTGGTGGCCTCGCGCGATGCCTGCGTACTCATCACCGGTGAAAGCGGCACCGGCAAGGAGCTGGTCGCCCGCGCCATCCATCGCTACAGCGCTCGCCGCCATGGACCGTTCCTGCCGGTGCATATCGCCGCCCTCAACCCGAATCTTGTCGAAAGCGAGCTATTTGGCCACACGCGCGGCGCCTTCACGGGCGCTACGCAGGCTCGGCCGGGCCTTCTTGCCTTGGCTGACGGCGGCACCGTCTTCCTCGATGAACTGGCCGATATTCCGCTGCCGGTGCAGGTCAAACTGCTGCGCGTTCTTGAACACAATGAAGTCCTGCCCGTCGGCGGCACACAACCGCAGCCGCTCGATATCCGCATCCTTACGGCCACGCATCAGGACCTATCGCGTTGTGTCGCCGAAGGCCGCTTCCGGCACGATTTGTTCTTCCGCCTCAACGTTTTTCAAATCTCCCTGCCGGCCCTGCGCGAAAGGCCGGAGGACATCGAACCGTTGGCCGAACATTTCTTGCGCCGTTTCGAGCCGCGCGCCTTGCCGCTGCTGCCGGAGACGGTGCTGTTTCTTCAATCGTTGTCGTGGTTCGGCAACGTGCGCGAATTGCGGAACGCACTGGAACATGCCGCCATCGTGTCGCGTGGCGGGCCGCTGTTGCCGGAACATTTCCCAACTTTCGCCGTCGATTTATCGCTAACTTCGCCGGCCGATCAGCTAGCGACGATGGTGCGAAAGTGGTTGGCCGATCGCGTGCGGACCAACGGCTCGGCGACTCCTAGCGATCTGTACGCGGAGCTGCTGCGCTGTGTCGAGCCGGTCTTGCTCGATGAGGTGATGCGCCGCGTACAGAGCAATCGCTGGACCGCCTCGCAATGGCTGGGACTCAATCGCGCCACCGTGCGTAAAAAGCTGGCGATGTATGATCTGTATCAAGCGCCGGCAACAGAAAACCACGAGGAAGAGCCGGGCGAGGGGTAAGAACCTAGCGGCTCGTAGCGCCTGCGAAGGGATGCCCGTCGCTTGGGCTACGGACTTATGGTAGTGACGGCTGCATTTCCGTATTATGGACAACCAGGGTAGTCAATTGGAAAAACGTTGCGACCGCCTCCTTTGACAAGTAGAATCCAACCATCAGAAGGAGATCGATTCCGCAGGAAGCAGGGAGGATTGTCGGAGTGGCCGTTGATACGGATGACCATCATGCCGGAATGTCCGTTTTGCAAAGAGAAAATCGGTCCCAACGACTTTTTACCATCCGAGGACGCGGCCTGCTCGGTGTGCGGCAATCGATCCCTGGTGCCTCCCTCGTCGGAGCCGTGGTGGGTGGCCGCTGCCGCGCTGGAGCAGCAAAGGGCGATGGTCGCTCAATTGGCACAGCCCGAGGCAAAAGCCCCTACTCGGGAAACGGTCGCACCCGAACTAAACAAATCGGAAACCGTAACAACCGTGGTGGCCCCACCTCCACCGCAGGTTGCACAGAGCAAGCCGATCCTTCCTCCTCGCGATGAATCAGCGGACGACGATGAGCCGCTCACCTTGCTCGATCGTGTGCGAAACCTCGATTTCGGGTCGGTGTTTGCCCTTCTTTTTCTTAGCGTGGCCCTGTTGTTCTGCTCGTTTGATGAGCTGGAGTCGTTCATCAAACCGCTGGCTGGCCTAGGGTTGCTGGCCGGTCTGCTCGGCGGCATGTTGCCGGCGCTGTGGCGAAGAAGGAATACCGTCGTTCCCTTTCTCATGTCGGTTCTATGCCTTCTTGTGCTGCTGTTCGCGGGGAGTTGGCCAAATTCCTCCCCTCCGCCTCCTTCGCTTGTGACGGTCGGTCTGAAGCAACAGGGGATGTCCGCTCATCAGGCCGCCGGCGAAGACGAGTGGGTTGATGCTTCCGCCAACGCCTTGAAACGCGGCGATGTGCGGGTGGAAATCGTTTCGGCCCGGATCGGCAAAGTGGACATCAAACGGCGTTCCTCGGTGACTTCATCGTCGGAACGTTACTTGATGATCCGTTTGCGGATCAGTTACGAGGGGATCCTTTTTCAGCAAACGCCCTATGAACCGTGGTCCGACCGCTCCGATTCGCCGTCCAAACATCCGCCTACACTAACCGATAATCAAGGCCGCATGTACGCACAGAAGAAGTTCGATCCCGGCTGGAAGGTGGCAGGCCAGGTAGAATCCGATGCCCTCAATCCCGGTCATCAGGTGAAAGACGTGTTGATTTATCCGATCCCGGCGCGCGAGGTGGAGCATCTGAGGTTGACGTTGCCAGGCTCCGCCTTCGGCCTGGATGGAGCGTTCCGTTTTCAGATCCCCCGGAGCATGATTGGCGGCTTTTAGAGGGGGTGAGTCTTGATTGCGAGGCATATCGTGGAAGCTCAGGAGATGGCTACGGATCGGCGGCGTCGAGGTTTCACGCTCATTGAACTGCTGGTAGTCATCGCCATTATTTCGATATTGATGGCGCTACTGTTGCCGGCGGTTCAGCGCGTGCGCGAAGCCGCCAGCCGCGCAAGCTGCGGCAACAATCTCCATCAGATCGGTCTTGCCTTCCACATGTACCACGACAACTATGGCAAGCTCCCTCCGAACCGGCTTAGCGACCTGCATGCGACCTGGGCCATCCTGATCCTCCCCTACATCGAGCAGAACAACCTGTATAACCAGTGGGATCTAGTCAAGTTCTACTACGACCAGACCGATGTGGCTCGGCTGACGCCGGTGTCGATCTACTTTTGCCCGTCGCGGCGCTCGGCGCAGAGTCCACCCGGACACAGCATTTCGGGCGATCAGAACGACGACATCGGCCCCGGGGTGCTGGGGCCGTTCGTTCCGGGGGCGCTCGGCGATTACGCTACTTGCACCGGCACGGACAATTGCGACGGCACGGACTGCGACGGCCATGTTTACAACGGCGCCTTTCGCGCCGCCATCAACCAATATGGCCAATTCCTCGGCTATACTTCGTTCGCGGACGTCACCGACGGACTCAGTAACACGATTTTCGCCGGTGATAAACACGTCCACATCCAAAACTTCGGCCGGGGCGTTCTCGATTGCTCGCTGTACAACGGTGACTACTGGATGTGCTCCAGCCGCTCGGTCGGGCCGAATTATCCCCTGGCCCAGAAGCCGACCGACATGGTCATCGGCTTTGGCGGCTATCACACGGGCATCTGTCAGTTTGTCTTTGGCGACGCCAGCGTCCACGCCATCTCCAATAGCACGGATCCCAACGTCCTCGCGCTCCTGGCGAACGTCTCCGATGGACAGCCGATTCCGGATTATTAAGAGTTGTTTCGCCGATCCACTTTTATCTGAGAAAAATTCACTCTCACGGCATCTTTCCTATAGATACAGCCCCCGCGAGAGCTGCGCATGAAGTCGATGGAACCGACGGTCCTGGGACGACTTTACCGCGAACATGCGCCGGCGCTGCGGCTCTACGCACGCCAGTGGGGCGGTAGCGGCGAGGATCTCGTGCAGGAGGCGTTCGTGCGTTTGGCACAGCAGACGCCGCCGCCGGAGCAGATCCTGCCCTGGTTGTATCGCGTCGTCCGCAACGCCGCACTCATGGCACAGCGAACGGCAGCCCGTCGCAGGCAGCGCGAGCAGCGGGTCAGCCGGCCTGAAGCGTGGTTTACCACGGCCGAGGATCGCCTGGATGGCGTCGAAGCGACGCGAATGCTCGGCGAATTGCCCCTTGAATTGCGTGAAGTGATCGTCGCCCGCTTGTGGGGCGGCTTGACATTCGAGGACATCGCCCATCTGGTTGGTTGCTCGTTGCCGACGGCGCACCGCCGCTATCAGATGGGACTGGCTCAATTGCGCGAAAGATTGGAAGGCTCATGGATAAACACACCCACGGCCCCGAAGATCTGAATAAGCTGGAGCGCCGCTTGTCCGCATGGCAGCCGAGCAACGACGCGTTGAACGCCGATGCCGTCCTGTTCGCCGCCGGACGCGCCTCGTTGCAGCCGGGCCCATCTCGCTTCGTTTGGCCGGCGTTGTCCGCGCTGCTGACCGCATTGGCCGTCGTCCTCGGTTTGTGGTTGGTGAACGAGCGAAACGAACGGCTTGCCCTTGCTCGCCGACTTCACGAACGCCCGACCGCGCCCGCAATCAATCCCTCGCCTGGTACGGTCCCAAACGCCGCATCTGAAGAATCGCCTTGTCCCGATGAGCCGCCGCCGGATAGCTACCTGGCCAGCCGCCGCGCGCTGGAAAAAGGACTCGACGCTTGGCCGAGCCGCGTCGTGGTTCGAACTGGGCCTAGTGATCCTCCGTTGATGAACCCGCCCATTTTGACTCTTGGACAGCGAAACGCCCTGCTCGATCCGTAATTTCTTACCACTTTCCCCCCATAGGAGATTGTGTCGATGAATCGCTTGCGCCGATGGTCCGTCCTTGCCCTATTGATGCTGACTTGCGGATTGCTCTCTGCGCTCCGCGGTCAGGCTCCACAGACGAAGGACAAGGAAAAGCACGAGGAGAAATGGCTGTTCGATCGGTCGGTGGCCGTCACGCCGGCGGCCGCGCCAGTTCCAGCCCTGAAGTATCGGCTGTTCCCTTCGAGCATGGAACGCAAAGATGGCAACGCCGTACCGATCTACTCTCGATTCGCTCACGAACGTAGCGAGGGCAAGACCAAGCAGCTCCAGGAGGAGCCGCAAAAGTGGAACAAGATGCCGTTGGAAAAATTGCCCCTCGACGAGGTAAAAAAATTCCTCGCCGGCTACAAATACTATCTGCGGCAGTTCGACCTGGGCGCGCGACGAAAGACTGCCGACTGGAGCTACACGCTGGACGCTGGCGATCCTATTGGACTGCTGCTGCCCGACATGCAAGACATGCGAAGGATAGCGCCGCTGCTGGTACTCAAGGCGCGAGTCGAAATTGCCGAACACCGCTACACGGACGCGGTCCACACGCTTGAGACGGGATTTTCCGTCAGCCAACAACTCTGCGAAGCCCCGTTTCTCATCAGCGATCTAGTCGGCATCGCCCTCGCCAGTCAGTTCGCGGATTGCT
>Ga0070738_10002184_pt1 | contig 31861 bp, 26 predicted proteins | sample Coa_R2_2_FD_66446 | JGI IMG/M metagenome (GOLD analysis project Ga0070738, IMG submission 66446) | Surface soil microbial communities from Centralia Pennsylvania, which are recovering from an underground coalmine fire - Coalmine... | ecosystem: Environmental > Terrestrial > Soil > Unclassified ...
GATCATTGGAAATTGGTCGGACCATCGATGCTGGCCTCCAGCCCAGCCAGCATCTTGAATCATATTCGCCCGAAATCGGGAATCCCTCCCGATTCAATTAAGTTGTGAACCGCTCTAGCGCGCGGCAAGCGTGCACGCATGACGGACGCCGTCCTTGCCGAGATAGGAGTGGGAAGCCGCATCGTAGGAGCGGTAATGCCGTGCGCAAACGCTCGTATCGCTCGCCGGTCCGAAATAGACCTGGGACGGGTAGGGTTGCGGGGAGCGGTATGGATTGCTCTCGAGCCAACCGGCTGAGCCGACCGAGGCAACGGGCGGGTTGGCGGCAAAATTGCCGGGGAACATGCCGTTGGTCGGAACGTCGCGATCGTCGTTGCGCGCATCGAAGGTCCACCAGGGACTGGTGACGCCGTAGCGCAGCGGACGCGGGCCGAAATAATCGCCTGCACAGGCGGGCGCGGCCAGGAGCAGCGATGCCAGCAGCGGCGCAAGCAGCGCAAGGGTGAGTTTCAGGCGAGACATCATTGATGCAGGCTCTTCATTCATGGCCGGATCGTCCCCCAATCACCCTTCCATCCCGTGAGATGTCCGTTGCGAAACTGCAAATACAGTCCGTCGCTGCGGACCGAGAGCGCCGCGCCCTTGGTGTTGGGGACGGCCAGGAACAGCTCGTTGCCGGGCCGGCCGCGAACATAGTTCAGGGGCACGCCGAGCACTTGCGACGCCTCATCGGGCGTCATGCCAAAGCCGAGCGGCACGCCGTTCGGCGGCGCGACGGCGGTGGACTGGGCGAACGCGGGTGCCAGTGCCACCCAGGCTGTCAGGGCAATCGCGAGTGGGTACCGTGCGCGCATCCTTCACTCCACCGACGCAGAAGCGAGCGTGCCCTGCGGGGTCCAGCCGCCGCCGAGCGCCTGGAACAGGCTGGTGGCCGCTTCCAGTTTGTTGAGCCGCACCTGCACGAGCGTGAGCTCGGCGCTGAACAGAGTCTGTTCCGCCTGTAGCACGGTGATCAGGTTGACGGTGCCGCCGCGCAGCTGCGTTTCCGCGACCTCGAAGGCCTTGCGCGACGCCGCCACCACGTTCTGCTGCAGTCGTTCCTGCAGCGTGAACTTCTGCAGGCCGATCAGCGCCTTCTCGACGTCGGAGAAGGCCGAGATCACGGCCTTGCGATAGGACTGCAGATCCTGCAGTTGCACGCCCTTGGCCTGCTTGAGCTGGCTCTCCAGGAGGAAGCCGTCGAAGATCGGCTGCGTCAGGCTCGCGGTCATGGTGTAGAACCACGCGCCCGGCGTGAACAGCGATGCGAGCGCGGCGCTCTGCACCCCGGTCGTGCCGGTCAGCTGGATCTGTGGAAAGAACGCCGCGCGCGCCGCTTCGACGCTGAAATTGGCGGAGGCGAGCGTGGCTTCGGCCTGCCTGATGTCCGGCCGCTGGTAGAGCAATTCCGACGGCAGGCCCGGCGCCACCCGCGGCACCACGATCTGACTGGTGGAGCCGCCGCGCACGTTGAAATTCGCCGGCGCCCGCCCGACCAGTACCGCCAACGCTGCGATGTTCTGGTCGCGCGTCACCTCAAGCGGAGGAATGTCCGCCCGCTGCGTCGCCACCAGCGCCTCCTGCTGCGAGACATCGAGCTGCGAGGCCGTGCCGCCGGCGAACTGGGTCTTGATCAGGTTCAGGATGCGTTCGGCTGCCGCGAGATTCTGCCGGGTGACGCGCAGCTCATCCTGCGCGGCGAGAATTGTGAAATAGGTGTTGGCCACCGTCGCCATCGTCGTCAGCGTGACGACTTCGCGATTGTAGCGCGAGGCGGTTGCGCTCTCCTCGGAGGCTGCGAGCGTCGCGCGATTCTTGCCCCAGAAATCGAGGATGTAGCTCGCGGTCAGGCCGGTGGAGTAGATCGAGAGGTTCGTGCCACTGCTACTGACGACATTGCCGCCGGCGGCACCGCTGGAGCCGCCGGACGTGCGCTCGCGCTCGGCGCTGGCATTGCCGCTCACGGTCGGCAGCAGCGCGGCCCCGGAGACGCCGACCTGGGCGTCGGCCTGGACGATCTGGGCGATGGCGACCGCAATGTCGTAGTTATAGGTTTGGGCAGCGTCCATCAGCGCAGTCAATTCGCGGGAGCGAAAGCCGCGCCACCAATCGACCGCCGGCGGCGCGGTATCGGCTGCAGCACCCTTGGGGCCGGCGCGATAGGCTTCCGGTACGTCGAGATTGAGCTCGGGCCGCTCCGAACCGAGAATGCAGCCTGACAGCCCCGGGCAGAGTGCAAGTACAAACAGCGCGGATATCGTGCGGCTCCTTGCGCCGCCGCGCATGCGCTCATGCCGGATGGGCGTCCGGATGCGACTGACAACTCGGGCTGATAAGGGTCTCGGCATTTACTCGCCTGGCTGCAGTGATGGCCCGGGCGTGTAAGGTGCCACGTTGCCCCGACGACGTTGGCTTCTGAGACGAAGCCTGTCCAGATACAAATAGATCACAGGTGTGGAATAAAGTGTCAGCACCTGGCTCAGCGCGAGTCCGCCGACGATCGAGATGCCGAGCGGCTGGCGCAGCTCGCCGCCATCGCCGACGCCGAGCGCCAGCGGCACCGCGCCGAGCATGGCGGCCATGGTCGTCATCATGATCGGACGGAAGCGCAACAGGCAGGCTTCGCGAATCGCATCCAGCGGAGACAGGCCGCGCCTGCGCTCCGCGTCCAGCGCAAAGTCGATCATCATGATCGCGTTCTTCTTGACGATGCCGATCAACAGAATGACGCCGATCAGCGCCATGATGCTGAATTCGGTCTTGAAGGCCATCAGCGCCAGCAGCGCGCCGACGCCGGCCGAGGGCAGGGTGGAGAGAATCGTCAGCGGATGCACGTAGCTTTCATAGAGAACGCCGAGCACGATATAGATCGTCACCAGCGCCGCGAGGATCAGGAAGGGCTGGTTGTCGAGCGAATCCTGGAACGCCTTTGCGGTGCCCTGGAAGGTGCCGCGGATCGTCGCAGGCACGCCGATCCGGTTCATCGCGGCTTCGATGGTCGCCGATGCCGTCCCCAGCGAAACGCCTTCCGGTATATTGAAGGAAATGGTGCTGGCGACGAGGAGACCCTGGTGATTGACGCCGAGCGGGGTCGCGCCGCTGGTGAAATGCGCGACCGCGGAGAGCGGTATCATCGTTTCCTGGCTGGTGCTCACGGCCGAGCCTGTCGAGGACACGCCTTTGCCGGTTGCGCCGATCGAGTTGGTGGCGAGATTCCGTGCGGCCTGAGCGTTGGCGGAGTTCGCGCTGAAGGTTGCGCCTCCGGCAACGACGGTTCCGGCCACCGCGTTGGTCGACTGCGAGCCGCCGACCGACGCGCCCGACGTGCTCACATAGACGTCCTTCAGCGTCTCCGGGTTCTGCCAGTAGCGCGGCGCGACCTCCATGATGACGTGATACTGGTTGCGCGCGACATAGATGGTCGAGACCTGGCGCTGGCCGAAGGCGTCGTATAGCGTGTTGTCGATCTGGCTCACCGTGATGCCGAGTCTGGCCGCGGCGTCGCGGTCGATCACGAGATCGGATTCCAGTCCCTTGTTCTGCTGGTCGCTGTTGACGTCGGCGAGATCGTGCTCGCGCTGCAAGGCGGCCAAGATCTTCGGCGTCCATTCGTTCAGCTCTTCCAGCGTCGGGCCCTGCAGCGTGTACTGATATTGCGCGTTGCTGGCGCGCCCGCCGACCCGAATGTCCTGGACGGCCTGCAGGAACAGCGTCGCACCCGGCACCGCCGCCATCTGGCGCCGCAGCCGCATGATCACCCCGTCGGCGGAGATCCTGCGCTGGTCGGTCGGCTTCAGCGACAGGAACATGAAGCCGGAATTGGTCTGGCCGCCGCCGGTGAAGCCGACCACGGTCTCGACGGCGGGGTCGTCCTTGATGATGTTGACGAATTGCGTCAGCTTCTGCTGCATCAGCTGGAACGAGATGCTTTGATCGGCCTGGATGATGCCGATGATGCGCCCCGTATCCTGTTGCGGGAAGAAGCCCTTGGGGATGGCCCTGTACAGATAGAAATTCAGCCCGAACACCGCCACCAGAATCATCATCACCGAGAGCGGATGCCCCAGCGCCGCGGTCAGCGTGCGCCGGTAGAAGCCGAGCATGGCCTGGAAAAAGCGTTCGGAGGCGCGGTACAGCCGGCCATGTCCTTCGCCTGTCGCCTGCCGAAGCAGGACGGAGCACATCATCGGTGTCGTCGACAGCGACACCGCGAGCGAAATCATGATGGAGATCGAGATCACCATCGCGAATTCGCGGAACAGCCGTCCGACGATGCCGCCCATCAACAGGATCGGGATGAACACGGCAATCAGCGAGATGCTCATCGAGAGCACGGTGAAGCCGACTTCGGCCGCCCCCTTCAGGGCGGCCTCGAGCGGCGACATCCCCTCCTCGAGGTAGCGGGTGATGTTTTCCAGAACCACGATGGCGTCGTCGACGACGAAGCCTGTCGCCACCGTCAGGGCCATCAGCGACAGATTATCGAGGCTGTAGCCCATCAAATACATGGCGCCGAAGGTCGCGACCAGCGACACCGAAACCGCAACCACCGGAATGATGGTCGCGCGCAGGCTGCGCAGGAACGCAAACACCACGATGATCACGAGCAGCACGGCCAGGACCAGCGTCCGCTCGACGTCGCGCAGCGAGGTGCGGATGGTGGTCGAACGATCGACCCCCAATGCCATGTCGATCGCCGGCGAGACCGAGGCGCGCAGCGTCGGCATCAGGTCCTTCACCGCATCGACGGTGGAGATGATGTTGGCGCCGGGCTGCCGGTAAAGAATGATCAGGATCGCTGGCTTGCCGTTGGCAAGCCCGGCATTGCGGATGTTCTCCTGCGCGTCACTGACCTCGCCGACATCGGACAGTTTCACCGGCGCGCCGTTGCGGTAGGCGATGATCAGCGGCTTGTAGTCGTCGGCCTTGTTGGCCTGGTCGTTGGCGTAGATCTGGTAGCGCTGGTCGCCGACATCGATGCCGCCCTTCGGGCTATGGGCATTGGTGTTGCCGAGCGCGGCACGGACGTCTTCGAGGCCGACGCCGTATTTGTAGAGGGCTTGCGGAATCAGGTCGACGCGGACCGCGGGCAGCGAGCCGCCGCCGACCACCACCTCGCCGATGCCTTCGACCTGCGACAGCTTCTGCGCCAGCACGGTCGAGGCCGCATCGTAAAGTTCCCCGCGCGTGAGCGTGTCGGAGGTCAGGGTCAGGATCAGGATCGGCGCATCGGCCGGGTTGACCTTGCGATAGGTCGGATTGCTGCGCAGGCTGGTCGGCAGGTCCGCCCGCGCGGCATTGATGGCGGCCTGCACATCGCGCGCGGCGCCGTTGATGTCGCGGTTCAGGCCGAACTGCAGGGTGATGCGGGTCTGTCCGACCGAGCTCTGCGACGTCATCTCGGTGACGTCCGCGATCTGTCCCAGATGGCGCTCGAGCGGGCTCGCCACGGTCGTTGCGACGTCCTGCGGACTTGCACCCGGCAGCGTCGCCTGCACCGAGATGGTCGGGAAATCCACCTGCGGCAGCGGCGAGACCGGCAGCTTGAAGAAGGCGACCACGCCCGCCGCGGCAAGTCCGAAGGTCAGAAGCGTCGTCGCGACAGGCCGGCGAATGAAGGGTGTGGACGGGCCCATGGCTCAAGTCACCCGCCGACCTGGCCCAGGCTGCGCGGCCGCCCCGAGAATCGGATCGCCAGCCGGTCGAACCACAGATAGATCACCGGTGTCGTGTAGAGCGTCAGCAATTGGCTGACCAGCAGGCCGCCGACGATCGACACGCCGAGCGGATGGCGCAGCTCCGAGCCCGCGCCGGTGCCGAGCATCAAGGGCAGCGCGCCGAGGATCGCCGCCATCGTCGTCATCAGGATCGGCCGGAAGCGTAGCAGGCAGGCCTGGTAGATGGCGTCGCGCGGCGGCAGCCCCTCGTTGCGCTCGGCATCGAGCGCAAAGTCGATCATCATGATCGCGTTCTTCTTGACGATGCCGATCAGCAGGATGATGCCGATAATGGCGACGATGGTCAGGTCGTGGCCGCCGATCATCAGCGCCAGCAGCGCGCCGATGCCGGCCGAGGGCAGGGTGGACAGGATCGTGATCGGGTGGATGAAGCTCTCGTAGAGCACGCCCAGAACGATGTAGACCACCACGATCGCGGCGAGGATCAGGAACAGCTGGTTGGTCAGCGAGGCCTGGAAGGCGAGCGCCGCGCCCTGGAAGCTCGTGATGACACCGAGCGGCTGGCCGATATCGATCTGCGCCTGCTTGACGGCCGCGACAGCTTCGCCAAGCGACGCGTCCGGCGCCAGGTTGAACGAGACCGTGGCCGACGGGAACTGGCCGAGATGCGAGACCTGCAGCGGCGCGATCGTCTCCCGCACCTTGGCGAGGGTCATCAGCGGCACCGGCGTGCTGCTCACCGAGGACGGCAGGTAGATGTCCCCCAGCGATTTCAGCGAGGTCTGCAGCGACGGATCGGCCTCGAGGATGACGCGGTACTGGTTGGAGTTGGTGAAGATGGTCGAGACGATGCGCTGACCGTAGGAATCGTACAGCGCATTGTCGATGGTGGCCGGCGTGATGCCGAAGCGCGCGGCCTGGTCGCGGTCGATGTCGACGAAGACGGCAAGGCCTTGGGCGGCGATGTCGGTCGCCACGTCGGCAAATTCCGGCAGCGTTCTGAGCTTGTCGACCAGCTTGGGCGTCCATTCGGCGAGCTGCGCCGGATCGGCGTCCTGCAGGATGAACTGGTATTGCGTCTTGCTGATGGTGCCCTCGATGGTCAGGTCCTGCACCGGCTGCATGTAGAGCGTGATGCCCGTCAGCCCGGAGGTCGCATTCTTGATCCGTCGCATGACGGTCGAGATGTCCGACTTGCGCTGATCATGGGGCTTCAAATTGATCAGGATGCGGCCGTTGTTCAGCGTGGTGTTGGTGCCGTCGACGCCGATGAAGGAGGAGAGGCTGTCGACCTCCGGATCCTTCAGGATGATGCTGGCGAGCTGCTGCTGCCGCTCGGCCATCGCGGCGTAGGAGACCGACTGCGGCGCCTCCGAGATGGCCTGGATCACGCCGGAGTCCTGCAGCGGAAAGAAGCCCTTGGGGATCGCGATGTAAAGCCACGCCGTGAGCGCAAACGTCCCGAGCGCAATCAGCAGCACGACGGTCTGGCGGTCCAGCACCCAGTTCAGCGTATGGCCGTAGAGCGCGATCACGCGGTCGAAGGCCTCGCGGTTGAAGCGCTGGAAGGTGTTCTCCCGGCCGTGATCCTCCGCCTTGAGCAGTTTGGCGCAGGCCATCGGCACCAGCGTCAGCGACACCACGGCGGAGATCAGGATGGTCACCGCGAGCGTAATGGCGAATTCGCGGAACAGCCGCCCGACCACGTCGCCCATGAACAGAAGCGGGATCAGCACCGCGATCAGCGACACCGTCAGCGAGATGATGGTGAAGCCGATCTGCTCGGAGCCGTGCAGCGCCGCCTCGAGCGGCGATTCGCCTTCCTCGATGTAGCGGGAGATGTTCTCGATCACGACGATGGCGTCGTCGACCACGAAACCGGTCGCAATCGTCAGCGCCATCAGCGAGAGATTGTTGAGGCTGAAGCCGAACAGATACATCGCGCCCAGCGTGCCGACCAGCGACAGCGGCACCGACAGGCTCGGGATCAGGGTCGCGCGAGCCGAGCGCAGGAAGACGAAAATGACCAGCACGACCAGGATCACGGCGAGCGTCAGCTCATATTCGACGTCCGCGACGGAGGCGCGAATGGTGACGGTGCGGTCGGTGAGGATGTTGAGATCGATCGCGGCCGGCAGCGTCGCCTGCAGCGACGGCAGCAGCGCCTTGATGCCGTCGACCACCGAAATCACGTTGGCACCCGGCTGCCGCTGGATGTTGAGGATGATGGCCGGCGTCTCGTTCATCCATGCGCCGAGCTTGTCGTTCTGGGCGGCATCGACGACGTCGCCGACGTCGCTCAGGCGCACCGGCGAGCCGTTCTTGTAGGCGACGATCAGGGAGGCATAGTCGGAGGCGTTGTGGATCTGGTCGTTGGCGTTGATGGTATAGGCCCGCATCGGGCCGTCGAAATTGCCCTTGGGCGTGTTGACATTGGCGTTGCCGAGGGTGGTGCGGAGGTCGTCGATGTTGAGCCCGTAGGCTGCGAGCTTGCGGATGTCGGCGCGGATGCGCACCGCCGGACGCTGGCCGCCACTGATGCTGACCAGGCCGACGCCGGGAAGCTGCGAGATCTTCTGCGCAAGCCGCGTGTCGGCGAAATCCTCGACCTTGGTCAGCTGCATGGTCTTCGACGTCAGCCCGAGCGTCAGGATCGGGGCGTCGGCCGGATTGACCTTGGCATAGATCGGCGGCGCCGGCAGGTCGGACGGCAAGAGATTGCCCGCGGCATTGATCGCGGCCTGCACCTCCTGCTCGGCGACGTCGAGCGTGATGGTGAGCCCGAATTGCAGCGTGATGACGGAGGCGCCGGCCGAGCTCACCGAGCTCATCTGGTTCAGGTTTGGCATCTGCCCGAACTGCACCTCCAGCGGCGCCGTCACCGAGGAGGTCATCACGTCGGGGCTCGCGCCGGGATAGAAGGTCTGCACCTGGATGGTCGGATAGTCCACCTCGGGGAGTGCAGCCACCGGCAGGAATTTGAATGCCAGCATGCCCGAGAGCATGATGGCGATCATGAATAGCGTTGTCGCTACCGGCCGGAGGATGAATGGCTGCGACGGGTTCATTGCTTGGGCTCGCCCTCCTGGCGCCGCTTCTTGGCGCCATTCGGACTGTTCTGCGCCGGTGCTGTCGCGCCCGGCGGATTATTCGCGTTCGCCGCGTCGCGCAGGACGATCTTGGCGCCGTCGCGCAGCTTGTCGGCACCGTCGATCACCACGCGGTCGCCGGGCGCGATGCCGGAAAGCACTTCGACACGGTCGCCGTCGGTGACGCCGAGCTCGACCTTCCGCACCGATACCGTGCTGTCGGCGTTGATCAGATAGACGAAGGTTCCGGGCACGCCGCGCTGGATGCCGGCGGTCGACATGGTCGTGACATCCTTGTGGGTGTCGAGCAGCAGGCGAATGTTGACGAACTGGTTCGGGTAGAGCGTGCGCTGCTCGTTGGGAAATAGTGCCCGCAGCTTGATGGTGCCGGTGGTCTGGTCGATCTGGCTGTCGAAGGTCGCAAGCGTGCCGTCGGCAAGCTTGTTGGCGCCGCTGCGGTCGAGCGCGCTCGCGGGCAGCACGGCGCCCGCCTGCAGGCGCTTGGCGATGGCCTGCAGATTGTCCTCGGGCACGGTGAAGAGCACGCTGATCGGCGCCAGTTGCGTCACCACGACGATGCCGTTGGTGTCGCCGGGCGTGACGTAGTTGCCCTGGTCGACCTGGCGCAGGCCGACGCGGCCGTCGACCGGCGACACGATCCTGGTGTAGTTGAGGTTGACTTCGGCGGATTGGACGGAGGCGCGATCGGCTTCGACCGTGCCCTGGTCCTGCGCCACCAGCGCGACCTGCGTATCCAGCGTCTGGTGCGGCACCGCGTTTTGTGCGGCGAGGCCCTGGTAGCGCTGCAGATCGACCTGCGCGCCCTTCAAGAGCGCTGCGTCCCGCGCGAGCTGGCCCTTGGCCTGCGCCAGCGTTGCCTCGTAGGGACGCGGATCGATCTCCGCCAGCAGGTCGCCTTTCTTGACTTCCTTGCCTTCCGTGAAATCGATCTTCTGCAGGTAGCCGCTGATCTGGCTGCGGATGGTGACGGTGGCGAGCGAGGTGACCGTGCCGAGCGCATTCAGGGTGATGTTGATGTCGCCCTTCTTGATGGTCTCGTCGACGACGGACATCGGCGGGGCATTGCGGCCTGCGCCGCCGCGGCCCTGCGGCTCCGGCGCCGGGCTCTGCTTGGTCCACCAGACGATGCCCCCGGTGACCAGGAGCACGATGATCGTGGTGATGACGGAGCCCCAACGAGATCGCGGCTTGGCAGGCGAAGACTCGACCTGAGGCGTCCCGGTCGGCGGCGGCTTGAGCGGCTTGTCCATGAACCTTGAGTCACACCGGGGTTGAAGGATTAGAACTTTCGTCGTGCCTGGAGATTACCCGTTCCGCCATCCCGAGGACATTCCGACCCACAACATTTTGAACGCCTGTGTCCCGTCTTGTCCCATTAACTTTATGAAAGAATTGGGATTTCGTCCCCGAATCCGGTTTGTTGAGGCAATTGCGCAACGGCCGGCCGGAGCCGTTCCCCGGAGCGGTCGCGCCACCTGCTGCGGCGGTTCATCGGTCCTGCGGCAATGGGGCCAGCGATTTCCGTCCCGTCCTCCCCTTCGGCACGGCGTTCCAGAATGCTTCTGCGGCATTGGTCATGCGCGAGCGCGGGCGGAACAGGCAGATGGCGATGTCGATATCCCAATCCTCGGCGCCGGCGCGCAGCAGGCGGCCGGTGGCGAGATCGTCCTTGACCAGGCTGCGCGGCGCCCAGGTGATGCCCCGTCCCTCGCGCGCCATGTCGATCAACAGCATGACCGGTGCGGCGAAGCTCGGCATGAGCGCGGCGGCCGGCTCCTTGCCGGCCAGCACCGCGGTGACGATGCGCCCGATTCCCGAGCCCGGATGATAGGCGAGATAGGGCAGTGGCGCCGCTTCCGAGCCAGGCAGCAGGTAGCGCGGTTTGGCCTTGCCGCGGCGCACCGGGCGGGCGGCCGGGGCCGAGACGGGAATCAGCACGTCCCGGTCGAGCTCGACGCGCTGAAAATGATCGGAATCGAGCCGGCTCGCGAGCGCAGGATGATGATGGGCGAGCAGGAAATGGACCCGCGCGTCCAGCAGCAGCTTTTCGCAGGCGGCAAAGTTGGCGGCGACGAGTTGCACGCCCGCGCCGGCCGCCGCGTCGTCGGCGTGGCGGATCCAGTGGGGAAAGAAGGTCTGCGACAGCGCATGCGTCGCGGCGAAATGGATGGTTTCGGCCTTGAGCCGCGCCACCTCCAGGGCTTCCTCGCGGCCGGCGACGACGCGGCGCAGCACATCTTCGGCCACATTGCGGAAGGTGGTGCCGGCCGGCGTCAGCGTGAGCGTATGCGACGAACGCTCGAACAGCGGCGTTCCCAGCCAATCCTCCAGCGCCTTGATCCGGCGGCTCAGCGCGGGCTGGGTGACATGGCGGCGCTCGGCGGCGCGGGAGAACCCGCCGTCCTCCGCGATCGCCAGAAAATCCTCCAGCCAGATCAGGTCCAAGATGACGTTTCGTCCTCAATTCATGCCGATATGGCATTAGCGTCGGCAAGCGTCTAGGTCCAATGTAAATCCGTCCAAAAAGCCAAAGAACAACGGGACGCTCAGCGCCAGGACTTTGCATCAGGGCGCCAAAGGGCTGGGAGAAACCAATTGCAGATTGCAGCCACCTCGCTCGATCCATCCGTATCCGCTGACGTCGTCGTGCGGCGCCGCAAGCCGCTGTGGCGCGAGCAATATGTTCTGGTCGCCGCCGGTGCCGCGCTGGGCGCGCTGATCGGCGCGCTGTTTCCGGCTGTCGCCGTCGACTTCAAGCCGCTCGGCGACGTCTTCATTTCGCTGATCAAGATGACCATTGCGCCACTGATCTTCCTGGTGGTGGTGACCGGCATCGCCCAGGTCGGCGACATGCGCGCAGTGGGCCGGATCGGGCTCAAGGCCTTCGTCTATTTCGAAGCGGTCACCACGCTGTGCCTGCTGTTCAGCCTCGTGGTGGTGCACTTCGTGCAACCCGGTGCGGGCGTCGCCCCCGCAAACGCCCAGCAGGCCGAGACGGTGTCGCGTTTTGCGCAGGCGCATATGGAATCGCTCTCGGACTATCTGCAGCACATGGTCCCCGACAGCTTCGTCGGCGCCTTCGCCAAGGGCGACGTGCTGCAGGTCTTGGTGCTGGCGCTGCTCACGGGAATCGGGCTGCTGCTGCTCGGCGAGCGCGGCGCCGCGTTGCGCGGCGGCATGGAGCGGGTGACCGAGCTGGTGTTCAAGGTCGTGCACGTCGTCGTCGCGCTGGCGCCGATCGGCGCCTTCGGCGCGATGGCGTTCACGGTGGCAAAGTTCGGCGTCGGCACGCTTTATGCGCTGGCGCTGCTGGTCGGCACCGCCTGGGCGATGATGGCGTTCTTCATTTTCGCAGTGCTGGGCCTGATCTGCCGCTTCGCCGGCGTTCGCCTGATGGACCTGCTCCGCATGCTGCGCACCGAGTTGCTGGTCGTGCTCGGCACCTCGTCGTCGGAGACGGCGATCCCCGGCATGATGGAGAAGCTGCCGGCAGCCGGCGTCGGCCGCGCGGTGGCGGGCCTGGTGATTCCCTCCGGCTATTCCTTCAATCTCGACGGCGTGGCGCTGACGCTGCCGCTCTCGACCGTCTTCGTTGCGCAGGTCTATGGCGTCGAGCTGACGACGGCGCAGCAGCTCAGCCTGTTCGTGGTGATGCTGTTTACCTCCAAGGGGGCGGCCGGCGTCACCGGCGGCGCCTTTGCCGCGCTGGCCGCGACGGTGATTGCCGCGGGCCTGCCGGCGGAGGGGCTTGCACTGTTGCTCGGCATCGACCGCTTCATGTCGCTGGCGCGCGCCATCACCAACACCATCGGCAATGCGGTCGCCGCGATCGTCGTCGCCAAGTGGGACGGCGAGTTCGATGCCGCGGCCTGGATCGCCTCGACTACAACCCCGACTGCAAAGTGAGTATCGATGAATACAGATAAAGACGCTCTGCCGATCATTGCCCTCGTCCCCGGCGACTGCACCGGCATCGGCCCCGAACAGACCGCGCGGATCCTTTCCGACGACCGCCTTGCCGATGTCGCACGCCTGGTCGTGGTCGGCGATGCCCGCGTCCTGGACATGGGCATGGCGCATGCCGGCGTGAAGCTCGAGGTCGAGCGCGTCGTTTCGCCCGCACGGGCCGCGTTCAGGAACGGCGTCGTGCCGCTGGTCGATCTCGGCAACACCGATCCGAAGCTGCTTCCGCTCGGCAAGTCCAACGCCGAATCCGGCCGCCTCACCGGCGAGACGCTGTCGCGTGCGATCGATTTCGCCAAGGCGGGCGAGGTCGACGCCATCACCTTTGCGCCGCTCAACAAGCGCGCGATGTTCGACGGCGGCTGGAAGTTTCCCGACGAGCACAAGATGTTCGCGAGCCTGCTCGGCCACAAGACCTATTTCTCCGAGATGAACGTGCTCGACGGGCAGTGGATGTCGCGGGTGACCGGCCACCAGTCGCTGCGCGAGGCGCTCGACGGCATCAACCCCGGGAGCATCACCGATGCGATCGAGCTCGCCGACCGCATGATGAGGAAGTCCGGCATGGCGAAGCCGCGCATCGCGGTTGCGGCGCTCAATCCGCATGCCGGCGAGGGCGGCCTGTTCGGCCGTGACGAGATCGAGATGATCCGCCCGACGGTCGAGGCTGCCGCCAGGCGCGGCATCGCCTGCAGCGGGCCCTATCCGGCTGACACCGTCTATGTTCGCGCGTTCGCCGGCGAGTTCGACAGCGTGGTCGCGATGTATCACGACCAGGGCCAGATCGCGACCAAGCTGCGCGGCTTCAACCGCGGCGTCACGGTGACGGCGGGGCTGGACACGGTGTTCACCACGCCGTCGCATGGCACCGCGTTCGATATCGTCGGCCAGGGCGTGGCGAAGACCGGCGCGCTCGAAAGCGCGGTGCGGCTTGCCGCGCAACTCGCCAATGTCAGGACCCGGGAGGTTGCCCATGCCCATCACTGATCGCAGAACCTTGCTGCAGACGGCAGTCGCGCTTCCGCTCGCGACCGCGGGCGCCGGCGTGGCGCTTGCCGATGCCGCGCAGGCGCCGGCCGCAGCACCGGCAACGCCGGCCAAGGGCGTCACGCGCGCGCTGGCGCATTATCTCGTCACCGCCTCCTATGACGACCTGCCGGCCAATGTGCGCAAGGAAGGCGTGCGCACGCTGCTCAACTGGGTCGGCGTCGCCATCGGCGGCTCGCGCCACCAGACCGTCGACATCGCGGTCAGCGCGCTTGCGCCATTCTCCGGCCCGCAACAGGCCTCGCTGTTCGGTCGGCGCGAGCGGTTCGACATCATGAACGCGGCCTTCATCAACGGCGTGTCGAGCCACATCTTCGATTACGACGACACCCACCTGAAGACCATCATCCATCCCGCAGGCCCGGTGGCGTCGGCGATCCTGGCATTGTCGGAAATGCAGCCGGTCTCGGGCAAGGATTTCCTCAATGCGCTCGTGCTCGGCGTCGAGACCGAATGCCGGATCGGAAATTCGGTCTATCCCAACCATTATGACGTCGGCTGGCATATCACCGGCACGGCCGGTGTATTCGGCTCGGCGGCGGCGGTCGGCAAGCTACTGAAGCTCAACGAGCAGCAGATGGTCTGGGCGCTCGGGCTTGCCGCCTCACAGCCGGTCGGCCTGCGTGAGTCTTTCGGCTCGATGAACAAGAGTTTCAATCCGGGTCGCGCCGCCGCCGACGGCATCTTCGCGGCTCTGCTCGCCTCCAAGAATTTCACGTCGTCGAACGAGATGATCGAGGCCAAGCGCGGCTGGGCCAACACCGTCAGCACCAAGCAGGATTACAACGAGATCCTCGGCGACCTCGGCAAGCGCTACGAGGCGGCGCTCAACACCTACAAGCCGTTCGCCTGCGGCATCGTCATGCACCCGGCGATCGATGCCGCAATCCAGCTCCGCGACGAGAACAAGCTCACGGCCGACCAGATCGATCACGTCGATCTCAAGGTGCATCCGCTGGTGCTGGAGCTCACCGGCAAGAAGACGCCGCATGAGGGTCTCGAAGGCAAGTTCAGCATCTATCATGCGGTGGCGGTCGCGCTGGTCGAAGGCGCCGGCGGCGAGAAGCAGTTCAGTGATCGCGCCGTCAACGATCCGACCATCGTCGCGCTGCGCGGCAGGGTCAATCCGGTGATCACGCCCGGGATCAAGCCGGAGCAGGTCGACATGACCGTGGTGCTCAAGGATGGCCGGCAGCTGCATCGCTATATCGAGCATGCGGTCGGCAGCGTCGAGGTTCCGATGACCGACAAGCAGCTGGAGGTGAAGTTCACCGACCTCGCCGACGGCATCCTGCCGGCGCCGACGATCCGGCGAGTGATGGATGCCTGCTGGAACGTCGAGGGCCTGTCGGATGCGGCCGAGATCGCCAGAATGTCGGTTTCGGCATAATCGGCCGGGACCGCGCATTGGCGCCCTGCGTCCGCCTTCCACGATGTGAGAGGCGGGCGTTGTCGTAACAGCCTGCCATTCGCCAAATCACTCGACAAAGATCGGACGTTGGTGAAGATGTGCGTCATGACGAACCGCGCATGGCGACAAGCGCGGACATAGCGATAGAGCGGGACAACCCGCGTGATGCGAGGGAAGCGAAACATGAAGCTGAAGCAATGGATGGCCGGCGCGGGCGCACTTGCCCTGCTGCACGGCAGTGCGGCGCTGGCCGCGACGGTCGATATCTCCGCCCATGATATTGGCGGGCAGGTGGTCGGAGAGAAGGGACCGGAGGCCGGCGTCTGGATCATCGCCGAGACAAGGGACCTTCCGACCAAATATGCAAAGGTGGTGGTGACGGACGATCAGGGCCGCTACGTCATCCCCGGTCTGCCTGATGCCAACTACAAGGTCTGGGTTCGCGGCTACGGCCTGTCCGACAGTGCGGCAGTGGATGCGCGCCCGGGCAAGCTCGTGGATTTCAACGTGAAGCCCGCCGCGTCGGCTGCCGCCGCGGCCCAGCTTTATCCCGGCATGTACTGGTACTCGCTGCTCGAGATCCCCGCCGCCAATGAATTTCCCGGCACGGGCGACAAGGGCAACAAGATGTCGCCGAACATGAAGAGCCAGGCGCAGTGGGTCGATACCGTCAAGAACGGCTGCCAGTCCTGCCATGCCCTGGGCTCGCGCGGCATTCGCGAGGTGCCCAGGATATTCTCGGATGGACACAGCTCATCGGAGGCCTGGGCCATGCGCACGCAGGCCGGCCAGGCCATGGAGTACATGGCCGTCGTGCTCGACAGCATGGGGCCCGAGAAGGTCTATTCGCTGTTCTCGAAATGGACCGACCGGATTGCGGAGGGCGAGTTGCCCTTCGACAAGCCGGAGCGGCCGAAGGGCGTCGAGCGCAACGTCGTCTACACCATGTGGGACTGGGCCTCGCCGACGCACTACCAGCACGACGCCATCTCGACCGACAAGCGCAATCCGCAGCTCAACGCCAACGGGCTGATCTACGGATCGCCGGAGGAGAGCACCGACCTGATCCCGACGCTTGACCCGGTCAAGAACGTCGCCTCCACCATCAAGGAGCCCTATCTCGATCCCAAGATGACGGGGTCGGAAGACGTTGCGCGCGGCACCTCGGCCTATTGGGGCGATGATGCGATCTGGGACGGTCACACCAGTATCCACAACGTGATGATGGATGAGGAGGGCAAGGTCTGGTTCACCGCGCGGCTGCGGCCGCCGGAAAACCCGGACTATTGCAAGCAGGGCTCGAGCCTCCCGTCCGCCAAGGTCGATCCGCAGGCCACCTCGGTGCGCCAGTTGTCGCGCTTCGATCCCGCGACCGGCAAGTGGGACATGATCAACACCTGCTTCTCGACGCATCATCTCTACTTCGGGCACGATGGCAACGATACGCTGTGGATGAGCGCGGGTGGCCCGGCGCTCGGCGGCGGCGTGGTCGGCTGGCTGAACACGAAGCAGTTCCGCGAGACCCATGACGGCGTCGCGTCGCAGGGCTGGACGCCGCTGGTGATCGACACCAACGGCAATGGCAAGCGCGACGCTTTTGTCGGGCCCAAGGATCCGCTCGATCCCGCCAAGGACAAGCGCGTCATGGCGTCGTTCTATGGCGTGATGCCGAGCCCGGTGGATGATTCCATCTGGGGCCAGTCGATGGACCGCGGGTTTTCGCGCGTCGACCAGCCTGGTTACCTCATCCATGTGACGTTGGGCCCGGACCCCGCCAACACCGCGCTTGCCGAAATCTATCAGCCGCCGGAGGGCACTTTCGGTCCGCGTGGCATCGATATCGGGCTTGACGGCGTAGTGTGGACCGCGATGTCGAGCGGCCACATCGCAAGCTTCGATCGCAGGCTGTGCAAGGGCCCGCTCAATGGCCCGACCACCGCGGACGGCAAGCAATGCCCGGAGGGCTGGCACGTCTATCGGATGCCGGGTCCACAATTTAAGGGCATGGACCCTGCGGGCAGCGCCAACCACGCCTATTATCTCTGGGTCGACCGCTACAACGTCCTCGGCCTCGGCGCCAACGTGCCGATTGCGTCCGCCAATGGCGGCGAATCGCTGCTGGCTCTGGTCAATGGCGAGTTCGTGACCTTGCGGGTGCCGTATCCGCTCGGCTTCTTCACCAAGAATGTCGACGGCCGGATCGACGATCCCGCCGCGGGGTGGAAGGGCCGCGGCCTCTGGACCACGTCGGGCACGCGGGCGAACTTCCATGGCGAAGGCGGCAAGGACGCCTATCCCAAGGTCTTCAAGGTGCAGTTGCGGCCCGACCCGCTCGCGCACTGAGTCCTTCAAACCATGTGTGGCTTCGCCCGTGACCGCGCGGGGCCGATCGACGGAGCAAGATGACGATGCGACATACCTCTCGACGCGACCTGTTGGCCGTTGCAACGGGGGCGGCGGCCGCCGCCGCGATCTCCGACGCGACACCTGCCGCCGCACAAGCGGGACCGAAGCCGATCTTCGACGTGCCGATCACGACCATTCCGATTGTCGGCGAGACCGGCGTGTTCCAGGTCCGCCGCATCTATTGCATCGGCCGCAACTATGCGGCGCATGCGATCGAGCGCGGCTCGGACCCGAACCGCGAGCCGCCGTTCTTCTTCCAGAAGCCGACGGACGCGATCCAGAATGTCGCGATCGGTGAGGTCGCCGATCATCCCTATCCTTCGCTCACCAAGAACTATCATCATGAGGTCGAGCTGGTGGCGGCGCTGAAATCGGGCGGCACCAACATTGCGCCCGAGCAGGCGCTCGACCATGTCTATGGCTACGCGCTCGGCCTCGACATGACCCGGCGCGACCTGCAGAACGGCATGGCGGCGGAGAAGAAGCCGTGGGAGATCGGCAAGAGCTTCGACCATGCCGCGGTGCTCGGGCCGATCCACCCGGTGACGAAGGTCGGCCATCTCACCAAGGGCGCGATCTCGCTCGCGGTGAACGGCACGGTGCGGCAGTCCTCCGATCTCGGCAAGATGATCTGGAGCGTCGCCGAGCAGATCGCCAAGCTCTCGGAGGCCTTCGAGCTCAAGGCCGGCGACATCATTTATTCCGGCACGCCGGAGAATGTCGGTCCCGTCGTCAAGGGCGACGTGCTCTTGTGCAAGCTCGAGGGATTGCCGGACATGTCGATCAGGATCGTGTAGGGGCGCCGCCTGTGACCGCCCGCGCCGTCAGAACGTCGGCGGCGTGCAGGCGGAGATCACCTCGCAGGGCTTGTTGCCGACGCAGCGGAAGCGGTGCGGCCTTCGGCTCTCGAAATAATAAGCATCACCCGGGCCCAGGACGCGGCGCTCGCCGTCGACGGTGACCTCCAGTCGCCCCGAGATCACGATGCCGCCTTCCTCGCCGTCGTGCACCAGCGGCACCCGCCCGGTATCGCCGCCGGGGCCGTAATGCTCCTTCAATATCTGCAAGGACCGGCCGAACAGATTGTCGCCGACCTGGCGGTAGGAGATCGGCTTCTTGCCGATCTCGGTGAGCTCCTCGGCCTTGTAGAAGGCCTTGCGCGGCTTCTCCGGTTCGATGGCGAAGAATTCGGCAAGCCCCATCGGGATGCCGTCGAGGATGCGCTTGAGCGCGCCGACCGACGGATTCATCTGGTTCGACTCGATCAGCGAGATGGTCGAATTGGTGACGCCGGAACGTTTGGCGAGCTCGCGCTGCGAGAGCTTGTGCCGGTCACGAACGAAGCGGAGTCGTCCACCGATATCGACGCTCATCGAAGATCCCGTGTTTGAGGTGTTGCGGATCGCACAAATATGCCTTTGTCCATCCAATAAAATCAATAGCTTGCGGCGATGCAGAAAAGGACTTGTTGCAAATGCTTGACCATGGTCCAGCTCGGCCCCAGCAACGCAAAGGAGCGCCGCCGTGACCGTCCATCAGATTCCGAACACCCTGCAGCTCGAGTCCTTCTGGATGCCGTTCACGGCGAACCGGCAGTTCAAGGCAACGCCGCGTCTCGTCTCCTCCGCCGAGGGCATGCACTACACCTCGGTCGACGGCCGCAAGATCCTCGATGGCTCCGCCGGTCTCTGGTGCGTCAATGCCGGCCACGCCCGCCCGCAGATCGCAACCGCCGTCGAACGTCAGTTGATGACCCTGGACTACGCGCCCTCGTTCCAGATGGGCCATCCGATCGCCTTCGATTTCGCCCAGAAGCTGGCGGAGATCGCCCCCGCCGGCCTCGATCGCATTTTCTTCACCAATTCCGGCTCGGAGTCGGTCGACACCGCACTCAAGATCGCGCTCGCCTATCAGCGCGCCGCGGGCCAGCCGACCCGCACCCGGCTGATCGGCCGCGAGCGCGGCTATCACGGCGTCGGCTTCGGCGGCATGTCGGTCGGCGGCATCGTCAACAACCGTCGCGCCTTTGCGACCCATCTGCCCGGCGTCGACCACATCCGCCACACCCACGATCTCGCGCGCAACGCGTTTTCGAAGGAGCAGCCGGAATACGGCGCCGAGTTCGCCGACGACCTCGAGCGGCTGGTGGCGCTGCATGGCGCCGAGACCATTGCCGCCGTCATCGTCGAGCCGGTCGCGGGTTCGACCGGCGTGCTGGTGCCGCCGAAGGGCTATCTGCAGCGGCTGCGCGAGCTCTGCACCAGGCATGGCATCCTCCTGATCTTCGACGAGGTCATCACCGGCTTCGGCCGCCTCGGCACGCCATTCGCTGCGAATTATTTCGGCGTCACCCCCGACATCATGACCACCGCCAAGGGCATCACCAACGGCGTCATCCCGATGGGCGCGGTGTTCGCGAGCCGCAAGGTGCATGATGCGCTGATGACGGGGCCAGAGAGCCAGATCGAGCTGTTCCACGGCTACACCTATTCGGCCCATCCGGTGGCCTGCGCCGCAGGCCTTGCCACGCTCGGCATCTACCAGAGCGAAGGCCTCCTGACCCGCGGCGCCAAGCTTGCCGCGCACTGGCAGAAGACCATGCATGGCCTGCGCGACCTGCCGAACGTGATCGACATCCGCACCATCGGTCTCGTCGCCGGCATCGAGCTCGCCCCGCGTCCCGATGCGGTCGGCGCCCGCGGCTATGAGGCGATGGTCGAGTGCTTCAACCGCGGCCTGATGATCCGCATCACCGCCGACACCATCGCGCTGTCGCCGCCCCTGATCGTCAAGGACGAGCAGATCGACGAGATGGCCGGCATCGTCGCCGAGGCCATCAAGCGGGTGGCCTGATCCTTGCTCGGCGCTGGCGCAGTCCACATCTAGATGTTGTGAGATGAGGCTGGCGAGTTCCGGGGGTCACCTCTCCCAAAGGGGAGAGGTCGGATCGCATCGAATGATGCGATCCGGGTGAGGGGTCAGGATTTCTCGCGGGAGACGTGGCCCCTCACCCGGATTGCTTCGCAATCCGACCTCTCCCCGCCGGGGAGAGGTGAAGCGAGATGCGCGAGCGTCGCGCGGGAGCTCTTGGCTTTGAACGTACTCATTCTCGGCGGCGGCGTCATCGGCGTGACGTCCGCCTACTATCTTGCCAAAGCCGGCCATGCGGTCACCGTCGTCGACCGCCAGCCGGATGTCGCGCTTGAAACGTCCTACGCCAATGCCGGCGAAGTCTCGCCCGGCTATGCCTCGCCCTGGGCCGGTCCCGGTGTGCCGGTGAAGGCCGTCAAATGGCTGTTGATGACGCACGGCCCGCTGGTGATCCGCCCCAAGCTCGATCCGGCGATGTGGGTGTTCATGGCCAAGATGCTGCGCAACTGCACCAATGCGCGCTACGCGGTCAACAAGAGCCGGATGATCCCGATCGCTGAATATAGCCGCGACTGCCTGCGGGCGCTTCGCGCCGAGATCGGCATTCACTATGACGAGGAGAGCCGCGGCACGCTGCAGTTGTTCCGCGAGCAGAAGCAGCTCGATCACACCGGCGGCGACATCGCCGTGCTCAAGCAGTACGGCGTTCCCTACGAGGTGCTCGATCGCACCGGCTGCATCAAGGCGGAGCCTGCGCTCGCCGCGGTGAAGGACAAGTTCGTCGGTGGTCTGCGGCTGCCGCAGGACGAGACCGGCGACTGCCACATGTTCACCCAGGCGCTGGCTGCGCGCGCGGCCGAGCTCGGCGTGCAGTTCAAATTCGCGACCTCGATCCAGCAGCTGGTGGTGGAGGGCAAGCGCGTGACCGGCGTTGCCACTTCCGCGGGGGTGATGAAGGCCGATGCCTATGTCGTCGCGCTCGGCAGCTGGTCGCCGCATCTGTTGCGCCCGCTTGGCATTTCAATTCCGGTCTATCCGGTGAAGGGCTATTCCATCACCGTGCCGGTGGTCGATGCTGCGGCAGCTCCGGTCTCGACCGTGATGGACGAGAGCTACAAGGTCGCGATCACACGGCTCGGCACACGCATCCGCGTCGGCGGCACGGCGGAAATCTCGGGCTACTCCAACATCCTCCACGCCGCGCGCCGCGCCACTCTCGATCATTCGCTGACCGACCTGTTCCCCGGCGGCGGCGATCTCAAGGATGCAAAGTTCTGGAGCGGCCTGCGCCCGATGACGCCGGACGGCCCGCCGCTGATCGGGCCGACGCCCTACAGCAACCTGCATCTCAACACCGGCCATGGCACGCTCGGCTGGACCATGGCCTGCGGCTCGGGCCGCGTGCTCGCGGACAGCCTGAGCGGCCGCAAGCCCGATGTCGACATCGGCGACCTCGCGATGACGCGATACGAACGGCGGTTCGGCTGAGGCGTGAGCTCTCTCCGTCGTCCCGGCGAAGGCCGGGACCCATAACCACAGGCCGTGGTTTTGCGAAGGTCGTTACAGACTTGAGACCGAACGCGCTCAGCTCAACAGCAACGCCATGCCGGGATCGCCCTTCTCCATCGCGCGGCGGTAGGCGGGGCGGGCACCGATGCGCGCGAGATATCTGACGACGTTCGGACAGCGCGCGAGATCGTAAGGCTGGAAGTAGCGCATGGTGGTGAGCGAGAAACCGATCATGATATCGGCGGACGTGAATTCGCTGCCCGCGAGATAGTCCGCCTCGCGCGTCCGCGCCTCGACGAGATCAAAGGCGAGGTCGACGCGGGTTTTGGTGGCGGCGAGGATCGGATTGTCGTCGGCGAGCTTGAGCCGGTTCAGGATCATCAGCCGACCCATGGCGGCCTGCAGCGTGCCGTTGGCGAAGTGAAACCAGTACAGGAATTGCGCAAAGCCGGGATCGCCGGCGGGCAGCGTCAGCCGGCCGTTGCCGTATTTTGCGATGATGTATTCGACGACGGCGCCCGACTCCGCGAGCACGATGTCGCCGTCGGTGATGACCGGGGCCGCCCCGATCGGGTGCAGCGCCTTGTAGTCGGGCGGCGCCAGCATGGTCCTGGCGTCCCGCGTGTAGCGCTTCAGCTCGTAAGGAATTTGCAGCTCCTCGCAAAGCCAGACGATGCGTTCGGATTGCGACTTGCCGAGATGATGCACGGTTAGCATGGTTGGTCCCCCTTGGCGCGCCGGCGGCGTGGCGTTCAAGCGAAGATAGGATGAAGTGCGTAGGATGGGTAGAGCGAAGCGAAACCCATCAACGTCGCGAAGACAATGATGGGTTTCGCTTGCGCTCTACCCATCCTACTTACGGCGCTCCTCATCCCGCCGTCACGCAATTCACCCACAGCACCACGGCCTTGACGCGCCTGTCCGGATTGCCGAACCGGTGCGGCCGGCGGCTGGCAAAGCGAAAACTGTCGCCGGTCTTCAACCGCCAGGTCTCGTCGTCGACGGTCAGCGTCATCTCGCCTTCGAGCACGAGGCCGGCTTCCTCGCCGTCATGGGTATAGAGCTCGTCGCCGGTGGAGCCGCCGGGCTCCATGTGCACCAGGAACAGATTGAGCTTGGAGTCGGCACCCGTGGGATTGAGCAGCTGCTTGGAGATGCCGCTGCGCCACAGCTTCAGCTCGGCGCGCTCGGCCGAGCGGATGATGACGCCGGCCGACGCGCTGGTGCTGCTTGCCTGGTCGCCGAACAAGGCGGCGATGCCGACGCCGAGCACGTCCGCAAGCGTCGCCAGCACGCGCAGCGACGGCGAGGAGAGGCCGCGCTCGACCTGGCTCAGGAAACCGACCGAGAGATCGCTGCGGCTGGCGACGGCTTCCAGCGAGAGAGCGGCCTTGCGGCGCAGGTCGCGCAGCCGCTTGCCGACGGCGAGATCCATCGCCGGCTCGGTCGGTTTGGCCTTTGCCTTGGATGCCGCCTTGCCCATTCTGCTACCGCGGTTGGATGAAAATACCCGCTTTCATGTGCATGAAAATCGCTTGCCAAGTCCAGCGGAATGTGACCACAATTTCATATTGGTGAAAATAGCTCCTGACCGGCCGTCCGCAAAGCCTCTCTCCGATCACATCGCGCGGAGCCGCCGTCGGGAGACCCCAAGGAGGTCGTGTGATGCCCTTCAAGCGTCTTGCCCAATTTGCGCTTCTCGCGTTGTCGCTGGCCGCCGCCCTGCCTGCTTCCGCGCAACAGGTCCTGAAGGTCGGCTCGACCCCGACCGGGGTGCCCTTCACCTTCCTCGACACCAAGACCAACGAGATCCAGGGCGTGATGGTCGATCTGATCACCGAGGTCGGCAAGGAGGCCGGCTTTGCGGTGAAGGTCGAGCCGATGCAGTTCTCGGCGCTGATCGCTTCGCTCACCTCGAACAAGATCGACATCATCGCGGCCGCGATGTTCATCACCCCGGCGCGCAAGGAGGTGATCGACTTCTCCGACCCGATCTACACCTATGGCGAAGGCCTGCTGGTGCCGAAGAGCGACACCAAGGAGTACAAGAGCCAGCAGGATCTGAAGGGCGAGGTGGTCGGCGCGCAGGTCGGCACCGCCTTTGTCGATGCGCTGAAAAAGTCCGGCCTGTTTGCCGACGTGAAGGCCTACGACAGCATTCCCGACATCCTGCGCGACGTGAACACCGGACGCCTGAAAGCGGGCTTCGCCGACTATCCGATCCTTGCCTACAATCTGAAGCAGGGCGGCTTTCCCGACGCGCGCCTCGTCGACAGCTACATGCCGACGGTGATCGGCTCGGTCGGCATCGGCGTGCGCAAGGGCGATGCCGAGCTGCTCGGCAAGATCAACAGCTCGCTCGCCAAGCTGAAGGCCAACGGCACGGTCGAGAAGATCCTCGCCAAATGGGGGTTGAAGGCGCAAGGCGTCTGAGACGGACGTTCGAGGGGCGAGTGAGGCGACAGGGGCTGGCGTGAATGGAAAAACTCGCGAGCGACGCCGTCGAGTTCCTGCCGATCCTGATGCACGGCGTCGCGCTGACGATCGTCGTCACGCTCGGCTCGCTGATCCTCTCCACGCTGCTCGGCCTGGTCTGGGCGTTGATGCGGGTTTCCGGCATTGCACCCTTGTCATGGGCGAGTGCCGCGATCATCAACCTGATCCGCGGCATCCCGATCATCGTGCTGTTGTTCTATCTCTACTTCGTGATGCCCGATCTCGGCATCACGCTGACGGCGATGCAGGCCGCGATCATCGGCCTCGGCATCGCCTACTCCGCCTATCAGGCGGAAAATTTCCGCGCCGGCATCGAGGCCATCGACAAGGGCCAGATCGAGGCGGCGCAGGCGATCGGCATGGGCTGGGGCCTGACCATGCGGCGGGTGATCCTGCCGCAGGCGGTGCGCATCGTGCTGCCGCCCTATGGCAACGTCATGATCATGATGCTGAAGGATTCGTCGCAAGCCTCCACCATCACGGTGGCCGAGCTCGCACTGCAGGGCAAGTTGATCGCGTCGTCGACCTTCAAGAACACCAGCGTGTTCACCCTCGTTGCCCTGATGTATCTCACCATGAGCATCCCGCTGATCCTCCTGGTTCGGCATTTCGAGAAGCGCGCGGGCCGTAAATGATCGAGCTTCGCGACGTTCACAAGCGCTTCGGCAGCCATGAGGTGCTGAAAGGCATCACCGCCTCCGTGACCAAGGGCGAGGTGGTCTGCATCATCGGCCCCTCGGGCTCGGGCAAGTCCACCATCCTGCGCTGCATCAACGGGCTGGAGAGCTACGAGTCCGGCGACATCACCATCGAAGGCGCGCGCGTCGATCGTCATGCGCCGTCGATCGTCGCGATCCGGACCCAGGTATCGATGGTGTTCCAGCGCTTCAACCTGTTCCCGCATCGCACCGCGCTGGAGAACGTCATCGAGGGGCCGGTGTTCGTGAAGAAGGAGAACCGGGCGCAGGCGATCGAGCGCGGCCGTGCGCTGCTTGCGCAGGTCGGCCTCGCCGACAAGGCCGATGCGCATCCGCCGCAGCTCTCGGGCGGCCAGCAGCAGCGCGTCGCCATCGCGCGTGCGCTTGCGATGCAGCCCAAGGCGATCCTGTTCGACGAGCCGACCTCGGCGCTCGACCCGGAGCTGGTGGGCGACGTGCTGTCGGTGATGCGCAAGCTGGCGGAGGCCGGCATGACCATGGTCGTCGTCACCCACGAGATGGGTTTTGCCCGCGAGGTCGCCGACCGCGTGCTGTTCATCGACGGCGGGGTCATCGTCGAGCAGGGGCCCGCCGAGACCGTGCTCAACCAGCCGCAACATGCGCGCACGCAGGATTTCCTGCGGCGCGTGCTGCATCCGATGTGAACTCCAGGGTGTGATGAACGGAGGATGATCGTGTCCGATCGAAGCGAGCACCGAAATCTCACCGTCACCCTGAGGAGCGCGCCGTCGGCGCGCGTCTCGAAGGGCGACGGCCCGACTGCTGCAGCGGGGCCGTTCATCCTTCGAGGCTCGCTGGCGCTCGCACCTCAGGATGACGGGTCGATATAGGTTGCTGCTTCACAATCTCAACGCTTCGGACCATTAATGACCACGCCCGTTCGCCTTCCCTTGCCGCCGAGCCTTTACGCCGACACGGCCGTCGCGCCGGTCGCGACGCCCCCGCTTGACGCCGACAAGAGCGTGTCCGTCGCCATCGTCGGCGGCGGGTTCACCGGGCTGTCGACGGCGTTGCATCTGGCGGAGCAGGGCATGAGCGCCGTCGTGCTCGAAGCGCAGGAGCCGGGCTGGGGCGCGTCCGGCAATAATGGCGGGCAGATCAATCCGGGGCTCAAGCACGATCCGGATACGATCGAGGCCGATTTCGGCCGCGAGCTCGGCCGCCGCATGATCGATTTCGCCTACGGCACCACGAACTTCACTCTCGACCTGATCCGCCGCTACCAGATCCCCTGCGAGGCGCGGCAGAACGGCACGCTGCGCGCGGCCTATAACGAGGTGGCTGCCGCCGGCATCAAGGCGACTGCCGAGCAGTGCATCCGCCGCGGCATGCCGGTGAAGCTGCTGGGGCGCGAGGAGATGCGCAGCGTAACCGGCAGCGATCGCTATCTCTGCGCCATGCTCGACCAGCGCGGCGGCGATCTGCATCCGTTGAGCTACGCGCGCGGGCTGGCGCGGGCGGCGATCTCGGCCGGTGCGGCCGTGCATGGCGAGACCAAGGCGCTGTCGCTATCGCGCGACGGAGCGCGCTGGTGCATCACCACGCCGCGCGCGACCGTCACCGCCGACAAGGTGCTGCTCGCGACCAACGGCTTTACCGACGATCTCTGGCCTGCGTTGCGCCGGACCATCGTGCCGGTGTTCTCCTCGATCGCGGCCACCGCGCCGCTGCCGGATGAGGTGGCGCGATCGATCATGCCAAGCCGGCCCGTGCTCTATGAAAGCGGCCACATCACGGTCTACTACCGCATCGACCAGCGCAATCGGCTGTTGATGGGAGGTCGCGGCCCGATGCACTGGATCAAGAGCCCGTCCGACATCTCCTACCTCATCCGCTATGCGGAGCGGCTGTGGCCGCAGCTTGCGGGCGTGAGCTGGACCCATGGCTGGAACAGCCGGCTTGCCATCACCGCCGACCATTATCCGCATGTACACGAGCCCGCGGAGAACCTCTTGATTTCGCTTGGCTGCAACGGCCGTGGCGTGGCGCTGTCGACGGCCATGGGCGCGCAGCTCGCGCGACGGCTGGTCGGTGGCGCAAGCGCGGAGATTGCCATGCCGATTACGGGCATCAAGCCGATTCCGATGCATGCGCTTTGGCCGGTTGCGGTGACCGCCACGGTGCTCGCCGGGCGAGCACGGGATCGGTTGGGGATTTAACGACAACGACTTAGGTCGCGGCGAGTGCGCTCAAGCTGATCCGTCATCCTGAGGTGCTCGCGTCAGCGAGCCTCGAAGGGCGACGGCCCGGCTGCTGCCACGGGGCCGTTCATCCTTCGAGGCCTCCGCTGCGCTACGGCGCCTCAGGATGACGGAGTGAGATGTGGGTGTACGTCGAAGTCGCTCCGCTCACTTCGTCCCGAACATCCGGTCGCCGGCGTCGCCGAGGCCCGGCAGGATGTAGCCGTGGTCGTTCAGCCGCTCGTCGACGGCGGCGGTCCAGATCGGCACATCGGGATGCTCTTTCTGGAATTGCGCGACACCTTCCGGGGCGGCGAGCAGGCAGACGAAGCGGATGTCGCGGGCGCCGCGCGCCTTCAGCAGCGAGGCGCCGGCACAGGCCGAATTGCCGGTCGCCAGCATCGGGTCCATCAGCACCGTGGTGCGGTCGGAGAGATCGGTCGGCGCCTTGAAGTAATACTCCACCGCTGCAAGCGTATTGGGATCGCGGTAGAGGCCGATATGGGCGACGCGCGCCGACGGCACCAGCGCCAGCATGCCGTCGAGAAAGCCGACGCCGGCCCGCAGGATCGGCGCGAAGGTGATTTTCTTGCCGGCGATCTTGGGCGCCTTCATCGGCGACAAGGGCGTCTCGATCTCGACCAGTTCCAGCGGCAGGTCGCGCGTCACCTCATAGCAGAGCAGCATGCCGATCTCGTTCAGGAGCTCGCGGAAGCCCTTGATCGAGCGGTCGCGCTCCCGCATCAGCGAGAGCTTGTGTTGCACCAGGGGGTGGCTGACGACATGGACGCTGGCTGTCATGTCGGAAGGTGTACATGCTCGAGTTCCCTTCCGCCAGCCCGAAGCGCAGGCACGGCCATGCTCCGTTGGGGACAGCGGGCGCGCGACGGCCTTGCCGACCCGCCCAAAACTTTGGTTTAGTCGGCGGCCGAGCCCGGCGGAAGTCCGGACGCCGCGAGGGAACGAAATGAGCGATGCGAGTGAGGGCGCGGTGCGGCCGGTTGACGAGATCGCGAGCTTCCATGCCCATATCTATTATGATCCGGCGACGACGAAGCGGCTCGCCGAGCGGCTGCGTCATGCAATCGGCGAGCGCTTCTCGGTGACGCTCGGCCGCTGGCACGATGTCAAGGTCGGGCCGCACGACCAGGCGATGTACCAGGTCGCCTTTGCGCCGGAGGTCTTTGCCAAGTTCGTGCCGTGGCTGATGCTCAACCATGGGGGCCTCAGCATCCTGGTGCATCCCAACACGACCGATCCGCGCCGCGATCATCTCAAGGACGCGCTCTGGATCGGAGAGCCGCTTGCGGTCCACGAAGACCAGCTGCCGGATGAGATGGAGGCCGAGATCGCGCCGGCGCCGAATACGCAACCGGTGCTGCGGCCTTAGGCGCTGCCCGTCGCGCGAATGGTTGCGGCGAGCAGCTTCAGCGTATCCCGGCTCTGCCGGTCCCTGAGATTGGAATGCAGCACCACGTCGCGTGACGGCAACCGCGGCAGGCCAAACCGCGCGCCGACATCGATCGTGCCTGGCGGCGCGACGCGGCGGCCGAGCGCGGCAACGGCAAGGCCGGCGGAGACTGCCGCGCCGATCGTGGTGATGCCGCCGCCGACAAAGACTTCCGTCCAGGTGATGCGCGCGGCCTTCAGCGCCTCGACCGCCATGCTTCGCACGCTGCAGGGCGCGGCCTGCGTCGCAACGCGCAACGGCTGGCCGGGATGGTGCTCGAAATCGGGCGCCGCCATCCAGGCGAAAGCTTCCCGCAAAATGGTCTCGCCGTCGCGGCGGCGGTTGTCGTGGCGCAGCACGATCGCGGCATCGATGCCGCCCTGCTCGAAATCCACGAGCACCTCGCGCGAGGTTGCGATCCGCAGCTCCAGTGTGAGGTCGGGCGCGGCGGCTCCCATCCGCTTCAACAGCATCGGCAGCTCGGCGCCGACGACGTGATGGCTGATGCCGACCACCAGCCGCCGCTTCTTGACGCCGAAGGCAGCAACCGCGCCGTGATGCGCATCGATCAGGTTGCGCGCCGCCGCGAGAAAGGAGTCGCCATCCGCCGACAGCCGCACCTGGCGCGGCGTGCGCTCGAGCAGCCGGCGGCCGAGTCCGTCCTCGAGCCGCTTGATCTTCAGGCTCACCGCGGACTGCGTGGTGTCCAATGCTTCGGCCGCGCGGGTAAAACTCTTGAAGTCGGCGGTCAGGACGAAGGCCTGCACCGCCTCGATATCCAGGGCTTTCATGTCGGGCCCTCCATGCTTCCATCATTTTGAATTGAAATCACTGATATAGGAAATCATCGCATTTCGCAATGACAGGAAAGGCGCTATGTTTTCTCCCGACGGAGACGAATTCCAGAGGAGACCAACATGCCGTTCACCCGCGTTTCGCTACGGAGAGGCAAACCTGTCGCCTATCGCAAAGCCCTGCTCGATGGCATCTACCGCGCGCTGCGCGCGGTGTTCGACGTGCCCGAGAACGACCGTTTCATGGTGATCAGCGAGCACGACGAGCCGGATTTCAGCTACCCGGCCGAGTATCTCGGCATCAGCCACAGCGCCGATATCATTCTCATCCAGATCACCATCAGCAACACACGCCCGCGGCCTAAGAAGCAGGCGCTCTATCGCGAAATCGTCGCCGAGCTTTCCAAGGATCCGGGCGCGAGGCCGCAGGATATCTTCATCAACCTGGTCGAGGTCCTGCCGGAGAACTGGTCGTTCGGCAACGGCATCGCGCAATATGTGGCCGACCAGGGCTGACGAACAAGCAATCGCAAACCAACGAGAAGACGCCCGATGTTCATCGTTCATTACGGCCACAGGCTGCCGGCCAATTACGACATCAGCCTCATCCGCAAGCGCGCCTCCGAGCGCGGCCATCTGTTCGATGCGATTCCCTTGCTCCCCTTCAAGGCGTTCCTGCTGCGCGAGCGCGGCCAGTATGGCGCCATTTCGAGCGAGTATTCCTCACTCTATCTCTGGCGCACCGACGAGGGCTTTCGCGACTTCCTGGTCGACGGTCGCTACAAGTCGGTGACCGACAGTTTTGGGCGCGCGGCCGTCGAAACGCGGGTGGCCCTCGACGCGCGCAAGGGCGTCGGCCGCGTGGCGCGCTTTCTCTACAAGCAGGAGCAGGACATCGGGGTCGATGCCGACCTCACCTCGCTCTTCGCCGCCGAGATCGAGCGCAACGCCGTGATCGCGCGGCAGAAGGGCACGGTGGCAGCCGCCGTCGGCGTCGACGCGCAGAACTGGCGGATCACGCGCGTTCTGTTGTCCGAGGAGGAGCCGGGCGAGGGCAAGGCGGGCGTGGCTTATCAGGTGCTGTATCTGGCAAAGCCGCTGCTCGACACGCTGCCGGAGTAGATTCGTAGAGTGGGCAAAGCGAAGGGCGCCCACTGTCCATAGTGGGAATGGCAGGCACGGCGAAGACGCCTTTGCTCACCCTACACCCGGTGATGGCGCTCTACCCGATCTCCTTCCGCACCATCGCCGCCGCGTCCGCCATCGCCTTCAGCTTGCCGAAGGCGGTTGGGCGCGGCATGTATTTCATGCCGCAATCGGGGGCGAGGACGAGACGCTCGGCCGAGACATGCTTCAGCCCGTTGCGGATGCGTGCTGCCACGATCTCCGCTGTCTCGACTTCGGGATCGCCGAGGTCGAGCACGCCGAGCATGATGGTCTTGTTGGACAGATCCTTCAGCACGCCGAGATCGAGTTTCGGTTGCGCAGCCTCGATGGAGATCTGCGCGGCCGAGGTGTCGCCGAGCTCGGCTAGGAAGGAATAGCCGGCCGGCTTGCTCGAGCCGGGCACGACCGCCGCATAGCCGAAGCAGAGATGCACGACGGTCGGCACGGTGATGCCGTCGAGCGCGCGGTTGATGGCCTTCACCGCATAGCGCCGCGCGAGATCCGGGTTGTTGCGCACCCAGGGCTCGTCGAGCTGGATCACGTCGGCGCCGGCTTTCTCCAGCTCGCGTGCCTCCGCGTTCACTGCGTCGGCAAAGGCCATCGCGAGCTCTTCGTCGTCCGCATAGAATTCGTTCCTGGCCTGCTGGCTCATGGTGAACGGGCCGGGCAGGGTGATCTTGGCGGCGCGATCGGTGTTGCGGCGGAGGAATTCCATGTCGCCGAGCTCCACGGCGCGCGTGCGCCTGATCTTGCCGACCACCCGGGGCACCGGCGTCTCCAGGCCCGCGCGGGAGACGATTATCGCGGGATTGTCGGCGTCGATGCCTTCGAGCGCTGTCGCAAAGCGGTTGGAATAGCTCTCGCGGCGGATCTCGCCGTCGGTGACGATGTCGATGCCGGCGCGCTCCATGTCGCGAATCGCGACAATGGTCGCGTCGTTCTGCGCCTCCTCCAGATGCTCCTCGGCCACCCGCCATAGCCCGTGCATGCGCGTGCGCGGCACCGATTTCGACAGCATGGC